>Ga0099822_1006117_pt1 | contig 15693 bp, 11 predicted proteins | sample CowpeawhiteBW_FD_76839 | JGI IMG/M metagenome (GOLD analysis project Ga0099822, IMG submission 76839) | Root nodule microbial communities of legume samples collected from California USA - Cow pea white BW | ecosystem: Host-associated > Plants > Roots > Nodule | place: USA: California | collected...
TAGTCATGCTTTCTTAGACTAATGGATACTTTCTTGGAAATAATTCTTCATATATTAGTGGTGAGCATGATCAAAACATTGGTTCTTAATTTTACTATGATTGTCATCTCATGGATTACTTAACAAATTATTTAAATATTTGAATACTAAAAAAAATAAATAAATAATTTTTTTAGGTGGGTTGGTGAGCCAACCCACTTAACTCACCAACCCGTGGTGGGTTGAGCCGGATTACAAAATTTTTGACTCACCAAAAAGTGAACCGGATTGGGTTCATTCGTTTTGAACCCGGCTCGTGGTGCGGGTTGGCTCACTGTGACATGTCTAATAATAACCTATAAAAGGTGACAATAAATATCTATTCAAATTCTTATTTTTCACATATAGATAAACAAAAAATTACGTAAGAAACTGTAAAAGCTCATATATTAAAAATACTATACCATGAAACTAATTCTTCAAGTGGTACAAGAAATTATAGAAATGGGACAAAACATATGAAACATGAGTAAAGTAAAAATAATGAGTTTGTCTTTTATTTCTTTATTTAACTTTAAAAAAAAATAGAATACAACAAATGAGGAAATAGTAAACAAAAAAAATGTGTTTTAATAATAAAAAGAGAATGAACTCAACATATGAAAAGAGAAAATAGAAAAAAAAAATCTTAATTTTCTTCTTATATACATTTAGTTTGTTTCTTATTTTTATTGTATTTAACTTTTTACTGTAATATTTATTAAAATTAAATTAGGTGCGATAAAATCCCCTAATTTAATTATAATATATATATATATATATAATATATAATATATATATATATATATATATATATATATATTAAATGGCACATAATATATGAAAATCAAAAGTCTATAATTAAGAATTAAATATTTCATATAATATTAATGGATGATAAATTAAAGAATTAAACATTTCACACAAACATATTCCTCAAATCTCTTATGCTCTTTAAGTTTTATACGTTTTTGCATTTATTTTTTCTATTAGTTTCAACCCTTTAAGTTCCCGCATAAAACATAATACATAGCGAATTAAAAAAAAAAATTAATGAACACAATTAGGTGTTTTTTTTTATCTGTTTGTGAATCAATTCAGCCCAACACAAATTCAAGTTAACCTACAAGTGTGGACACATTTTAATGATTCTATTATCACTTTTGTTTCTGCATAAATAAAGAAGCATTGCAATTTGACAAGGGTTTAAACAAATATTCATCCCCCAGTTTGGTTATATATTTCAATCACAATTCATGTTCTCAATTTAATGTAAAGCCCTTATATTTTAAAAAGTTTGTATCATTCAAAAGAATCAAAGTCGGCTTTCCTGACCAACAATTATCGTTCTTCATTTGTTAGTTCTCTCTATTTTTTACTCAACTTTTAATCAATTAATTCTTTTCCTTCTTATCTGAAACTTCATTCTTTCTTGAATCAAAAGACATATTTGGATTCGTGGAGATTTTTCTTTGAATTTACCGAATAATTTCTTCCTTTGAATAAGTTGATAATCCGACCTCCATCTCTTGGGGTTTTACACCTCTTGGGTTTTAAATTAATAATCTAACTTGAATCCACCTTTTTGGTTCCTATAGGTTGAATTGGGGATTTACAACTAAACAATCCTCCTGGAGGTTCTTCGTTGTCTCAGTTTTGGTCTATGTTTGAGGTGAGGGAAGTTATTCTCTTTTGATGGAATAAATTTGTCTTACATGTTATAATTTGGTAGATTGAATTGCTTGAAATTGTTGTGTTTGATATGTTGATTTGATGAACGCATGTGAAAAATGGTTTGGGGTTATGGTTTTTGCATGCTGAGAACAAGTGAAAATATGTTATTTTAGCTTAGTGAGAATTTTTAGCATAAGCGAGAGTGTTCTAGCTTAAGCGGGAAAAATGTAGTTTAAGTGAGAGTCCATGTCGCATAAACGAGAATTTATAGTTTAAGTGAGAAAACCACTGGAACTCTTTTCTTTTTTATGTTTAATTTTAGCTTAAGCGATAAGCAAAAGTCCCTGTCGCTTATGCGAGAATCTCTAGCTTAAGCGAGAGCCCTGTCACTTAAGCGAGGATTTCTAGCTCAAGTGAGAATTACTGCAGAATTTTAAATTCCTTATTTTTAACTTGTGATTGATTGAATTAATTTTAAAAATATGATTTGTGAAGTTATGCATGAATAATATGGTATTTTTGAAACTTGACTTGGTATTTTGTTGCAAAATATGATTGTTTGATATTTGAAATTTGAGATCGAATGATTGATATGTGAATATGAAAATATAATCAAGGATGTATATGATTGTGAAAGTATTATTGTGAAACTATGTTGATAATGTATTTTTGAATAAATATACGAGCATTATATGTGTTTTATGTAATTTCATAGGTCTCATGGGGAGATTTTATGGTGGTATTATTTTAGTGTATGCATTGGACTATGGATTCAACTAAAGTGACATCTTAAAACTCTAATGATCATTCACACTCAAATAGAGTAGAATGATTCATGTGGTGAGAGTAGCAGAAAGTCCTAGTTTAAGGCAGAATAATAGCCTTAGATGATCATGGATTAACCTTGTGTGTGATAGGATGAAATCCATTGACAATGGGTCTGTAGAGCAATGGAGGTCACCACAAGTGCAAGTCTCCAATGATTCTGATTCCAAATGCATGTATCTAGATAATTAAATTTAGTGTCAATTGTTTGTGTGCAATTATGTGAATTATGAAAGTTTGCATATGTATGTTTTATAATTGATTTGATTTAAATGGTCTTAAACAACTCTTTTGTATACTAGTTTATACTTGCACTTTGTGGTCTTGTGTTATATTTTCCTTTTGCGATGATCATCATTATGGTGAGAACAGATGAAAATGCAGGTTTTGAGACACCTCTGAAGGACGATGAGTTCGTAGGTAGAGTTATAAGATTGCGACAGAAGTATGATTGATCAGTATGTTCGATATAGGATACCTTTGAAGGCGAACTTTCAAATGACTCTATTAATATATTTTTTATTCCGTACCTTTAAATATTATTACGAAGTGTCTTATTTTATTAATTTTATACTACTCAAATAGGATATTATATATACCACCAATTTTACAAATATAATTTGCGCACAACTGATAAATATAATTCTTTGTTGTCATTTATTGAAAAAAAAAGAAAAATTCAATTACTTTGTCTTAAGTTAAACATTACCAATTTAAATTTATCCCTGGAGTTTGAAGAAGAAAACTTAACTGTATTTGTGAACAAAGGTAGCGAAGGTTGTTATTATGTTAAAAATGTTAAGAAAATATTATGGAAGGGGAGGCTTGGCTTGGATGATGATTCAGATAACATGGATAATAAACATTATTTCCTTCCAAAGAAAAATCCTATGTATTAATTTATCACATGATTTTGTCTTAATTTAAATTGTCACAAGAGAGCAAACTCTAAGCAAAAAAAAAAAAAACATCTACGGGACTCCCTTAAAATTACAACAAATTAACTTTTTAAAATAAAATTAACTGAATAGTGTCAAAATCGTACATGGAACAAAATACACGCTATTATTAATTAGGAATAGTTATATATTGTATGAACGAACTATTTTTGAAATTATAGCAATAATATTAATAATAGGTGACAGATTAAAATTGTTTATGATGAGATGAAAAAAAGAATAGTAGAGGAGAAGCGAAAGTGAGGTGAAGTCCCTCCAAAACAAGGAAAAAGAGGGATAAAACTTAACATGAGGTACTCTTTCATCCACAGCAGATAGAGTAACAATTTCCCAAACCCTTTCCCTATCCTCTTCTTCTTCTTCTTCTCCTCACTCACACTCCCACTCTTCTTCGCCAAACCCAAAACCTCACTCTCCACCTTCAACCACCAATCCCAATGGCAATTTCTTCGGCGGCGGCAGCAGCAGCAACCTCAAAGCTCGCATACCCTCATGTCTACCCCTCTCCTTCACCTTCATCCAATTCCCTATTCCTAAAATCCCACACACCCTCCACCACCCACCTTTCCTCCTCCTTCATCCACCCCTCCACGGTCCTCCACCTCGCTCCCGTCCCCGCCGCCCTACGCCGCCGCTCCTTCACCGTCCGCGCTGCCCGCGGCAAGTTCGAGCGCAAGAAGCCCCACGTCAACATCGGCACCATCGGTCATGTCGACCACGGCAAGACCACCCTCACTGCCGCCCTCACCATGGCCCTCGCTTCCCTCGGCAACAGCGCCCCCAAGAAATACGACGAAATCGATGCTGCCCCCGAGGAGCGCGCCCGAGGCATCACCATCAACACTGCCACCGTCGAGTACGAGACCGAGAACCGTCACTATGCCCACGTCGACTGCCCCGGCCACGCCGACTACGTCAAGAACATGATCACTGGCGCCGCCCAGATGGACGGAGCCATCCTCGTCGTATCCGGCGCCGACGGCCCAATGCCGCAGACCAAAGAACACATCCTTTTGGCCAAACAAGTCGGTGTACCCAACATTGTGGTCTTCCTCAACAAGCAGGACCAGGTCGATGACGAGGAGCTTCTGCAGTTGGTAGAATTGGAGGTTCGTGAGCTTCTTTCTTCGTACGAATTCCCTGGTGATGATGTTCCTATTGTTTCTGGTTCTGCATTGTTGGCTTTGGAAGCTTTGATGGCCAACCCTTCCATCAAGCGCGGCGAAAACCAATGGGTTGATAAGATTTACGAGCTTATGGAAGCTGTGGATAACTACATTCCCATCCCTCAGCGCCAAACTGAGCTTCCCTTTTTGTTGGCCATTGAGGATGTGTTTACCATCACTGGACGTGGAACCGTGGCTACTGGCCGTGTTGAGCGGGGTACCATTAAGGTTGGAGAAACGGTTGATATTGTTGGTGTGAAGGAAACTAGGAACACCACTGTGACTGGGGTGGAAATGTTTCAGAAGATTCTGGACGAGGCTCTGGCTGGGGACAATGTGGGGTTGTTGCTTAGGGGTATTCAGAAGACTGATATTCAGAGAGGGATGGTTTTATCTAAGCCTGGAACCATTACCCCTCACACCAAGTTTTCTGCAATTGTGTATGTCTTGAAGAAGGAAGAGGGTGGCAGACATTCTCCCTTCTTCGCCGGTTACAGGCCTCAGTTCTACATGAGGACAACCGATGTTACTGGCAAAGTAACTTCCATTATGAATGACAAGGATGAGGAGTCCAAGATGGTGATGCCCGGTGACCGTGTTAAGATGGTGGTTGAACTTATTGTCCCCGTGGCTTGTGAACAAGGAATGAGGTTTGCTATCAGAGAAGGAGGCAAAACTGTTGGAGCTGGTGTTATCCAATCTATCATTGAGTAAATTGTGTGAGATTGGCATCCCAACTACTTGCCTCTTACATTTGTGGGCCAAGAAAGTATCTATCATCTACGATGGGCTTGTGCAATTGAGTTTTTTTCATTTTACACAACTGCTGTTATATCCATTTTGTTATATTTTGTAGGTTTCTAGATGTTGTTTAGTCAAGTTGGACAATGAATTAGCAATGGCTTGTTTGACTTCCATCTTTTTTTTGTTGTCATAATTCATTTATTAAGTGCTTGAGCAAGATTCCACAAATTTCTGCTTGCGTGAAATTATGAGATTTGTCTTACAAAGCTGATCAGTGTTTCTCTTTAGTACAGTCATTCGATATTTGGGTGGAGGATGAATCCACTTCCCTTGTTTGGATGTAAGAGGGGAACTCCTTAACCCTTGAATAGGAGCTGGAGTTAAAGGGAATAGGAAGTTATTTTCTCTTATTTAGTTTAAACTATAATAAAGTGGGTAAGGTTTTTTTTTTTTTTGGGGGGGGGGTTGGGGTTGAGGAGGCATTACGCACTTGAATTCTTCCATAACAGTTATAGTAATCTACTGTAATACAACAATTACAGTAATGTGGTTACCCATTTTTTTTGTCATTAGATATGTAGAAATAAAATAATTGGTATTGCAATATCCTGAGACACTTGATGCTGATGCATGTTCATTTTGTGTGGTAGAACTCTTACAGAATATTTATTTTGAATGGATAGGTCTTTATTGAAAATAAATATGCAATGGACAAGTTAACTACTTTACTTTGCAAGGCTATATCAGATTTAAGCCATGTTTATGTAGAGTAGTTACCAATGTATTTTTAATCCTGATCACATTCATATCCAGAGTCAATGGATGTTTCCTTGTCTTATTTATGTAAGATATTGCATGACAAGTTGTAAGAGATGAACTGCAAACGATCTCAGTTCTCTTGCACTTATATGTGTGGATTTGAGTATGTATTACGTTAATAGGTTCAGTTGACAAGATCTCCCCCTTCCTCCCAACATACACAACAGGGGGGAATGAGGATTTGATTTTTGTTTTTAAGAGAACACGTACTAGTACTCATATGGTTCAGGGGGATGGGAGGAGTTGGTTAGAGTCAATTGAGAAGTCGATTGAAATGGAGAGAACTGGGTCTCTTGAATACCTAGGTGAAGGAGAGGGAGATAATTGAGGGGGAAAGGTTCCAGCTGAGATGGTGATTATGGAGGGGAAGGTTCTTGGTTGGTTTTGATGGTGGGAATGTTGTTGACTGACACTGAGTCCTTCAATGGAGGGTTTCTGAATATCAGTGAAGAGGCAATTTCAGCCTTACATGATGGGAAACACATGTGAATTGCTTTTCAGTTTGAAGAAAACTATCACATGGATTATTTCAGGGAGTAATGTAAATTGTACGTCGGCCTGCTGAGGTGCACTGAACAAACAATAACTAAAAGGTATTTTCTTCAATGGCTTTGGAGAGGGGTTTGCAGCAGAAGAACTCAAACTGAATGATAGTGAACTCAAACTGTGCTTAGCAAAATACTGGTCGAATGATATATTGATGAGAAGAGACAAGCTTGTGGAATATAAGATTGGATAGTGATCTGTACTGACCCTCATACATTAAGGATGAAAACGACATCATTAATCATGTGGTAACTTTCTATTAATTTCCCTCTGGTTACCGAAGCGATCTAATGAATAGTATCCTTATACAATGAAGCGGGCAGACAATTGATCTTATTAGGAGACCTACAGTATTCTGGTCTTCAGCAGCCAAGAGACTTATAGTGGGTTTTTTTAGCAAAATCAGACAGGTAAAGTAAGACAATGGGGACTACTATGAGTGTGAAATTGAAAGGGGGAGAACTAGGTCTCAGAAATATATAGATCGTACTGAGAGAATTCTTCTGTTGTACAAGTACAAGTTCTGTTATTGATCTCCGATTCTAAAATAGGTTCCTTCATCCTCTGTTTATGCCAATTCCATTTCCCTGGGAAGTAAATACAGAAGTGAAATGACACAGTTAGATTCTAAAAGGATACAATTATATCTGTTACATGTGAATCTCGCATCATGTTTGATCTTTTAATGTGAGCACACACCTTTTTATTTTTGTTACATGGAATGATTAAAAGTTTGAAGTAGTGACTACATTTACCTGTTATTTAAACTCTGTCATTGTTTCTGGCATTTGTTTTGTAGCAACATTTTTGTAATGCCTGGAATGAACCAATGTAAAACCAAAACATGAATGGGAAAGCTGTTTATTGCTTGTTTTGTCAATAGAAGTTGAACGTAAGTGTATGTTGTTTTAACCAACCTATGGTGGAAATAAAAAAGTATTGGCGATACATTATTCGTTATCTTTTTATTATTGAACAAAATCTTATAGAAACCTAAAAATGATGAAACCTCATGAATGGAATGGAAGAGTGATCTTTTAACATAGTGATTCTCACCTACAACCCATGAAATTCAATTGGTTTAATGATTGAATCAATTAGCTCAATCTCTTTTAAAGTCATAATCAAACATGAATTTTCTGTTTATTGTTCACGATATTTACTCATCTTTAAGCTCGAGTCATAGATTCAATAATACGTGAACATAAGTGTGACAAAAACTGAAAATCAAATTAGGAAAAGTAAAAGAGAGAATAAGATGAGAAATAAATAATATGTTATTTGATGATTGATTCAAGACACGTGAGAAAGACAATCATCTCATGAATTCTTAAGATCTTACATTTTACATAAAACTCAATAACTGAGAGTGTCACCTTCAAGAATAATAATAATCTCATGATTTCACAGAGAAACTTTATTCAATCAAAAGTATGAAACAAGGACACAAAGATGCTTCGGCACTCATGACAGAATAACTAGTTTATTTACTCTCTGCTATGTGTTCATAAAAGATGTTAATTTAAAAAAGAATAGACGAGTGTTTTTATTTTTTGAAGAGTAAAAGGATTTTCAAAATGTATAAAGCGCAAGTACACTTCAATATTTTTACTTTCTTCTGTAACATTAAGTTGAACATCAGTTTCATTTATTTGTTTTTTCAGTATCCATGTAAGATGTGAAAAAGAAAAACAGATCATACGATTTGTGATAGTATCAACATAACCTTATGCAGTGATAGTTATTTGAATTAGATCTATCAGTGTTTAACCTTTTTTGCATTCCATATAGTAACTAGGAGATGACTAAACTGAGAAACTAATCTGAGACTAATATCAGTTGGCACCAACAGTGATAAGGTAAAGGTAAAGAAGATTGACTAATTTTTATATAGTATACCAAACGGCAAACTTCAATTGAAAGATATGAAATATAGTTAAATACATATAACTATGGCTTAGACTACTTCACATCCCCTACACCCATACAGCACAATAAAACCCAGTGCCTGTTGAATCAGCATGAGGCAATCTGAAAAGGAGCTTCTGCCAAACCATGCTGTGTGTGACCGTAAATTCTGGTAACACATTTACTCCAATATGGTTGAGAAGAACAACTGCTGAACAAAAGCTGCCCTCAGCCTTTTCTCTTGCTGATCCTGCTCATCACCTACATCTGCTTCATCTTTGCCAGACCTGCAGAAACAGAACCATAAACAATATTTCAGCATTGGATTTAAGGGAAGACTTTTAACAAGCCTTCTCTCTTCCTCTTTATATAACCAGAATACAAGACTTTTACATTCTCTCTTCCTCTAATGCAAAATTTCAGGCAAATCTTGAGGGAAAACATCTCAATCATCCTTCGTAACAAGATACAAGCTATTTAAGTGGGAATAATCTGATTGTGCAATGACTATCTTAATAAATGATTTTATTGCAATGTAAAATACAAGTTCTGCAACCATGAGTTGCTGAGTTATACATCATTAGTAACAGTATCATCAGCAAGCATTCTAATTAATCTATAACTGATCAACTTCATTAATTTCCATCCAAACCAAACAAACAGAATCAGTTAGCATTTGATAACGCAACAGAGCACATTGTCTGTGAGTAGCTAATCAAGTTTAATTTTTATTCTATGTATTGAAATTTAGTATTGTGGCAAATCATATCTGTTCTAAATAATAGAAAACACACAAAAAATCTTGAGGCATTGAGGATCATCATGTCCTGTAAAAGTGTAAACTGAGCTGCTCCTGGTAATAATGCACTATCATTCATTATAACTATCAAAGTTTGTTTTAGAGGAAATCATTTTGTATGTCATTCACTCTGTACTAGTTTTCTCATGCTTTGCAAAACTTAAACCGCTACAGAGTTTGATGGAAAAAGAAGTATACCTTTTTGCATCAGGACTGTTTATATCCTTGCTGCTGGAGCTGGAGTTTTCATCTGGATGGAGATTGTTTGAGTTAGGAATAGGGTTGCAGATGAATGGTGTCAAAAGTGGATCAGTTATTGATTCTTGTTTGTTCCCCCTGGTAGCCAGCTTCTTGCCTAGCATTGCTGTGTTACCAGACCAGATGCTAGATTTCTCAGGCTTCCACGCCCACTTCAGATAAAAAAATCAACATATTCAGTTGAGTTAGACAGAAATCAAATCCTGTTATAACATAAGCTAAAATAAATAAATAAAAATAAAATATTAAAGAGATTAGAATACGAGATAATACACCCCCTCACCTCTAGTACTATTGGGTTTGGTATGTGTATAACGCAATTAGTGACTCTTTTAGTGGATCTAAGATAGACTCTCATACCATCTTACAAAGTGGTTTAGGCCGAACTTAACTCTACAAAACTTAAAAGATGAGGATTGCCCTCACTTAAATACTATTTGTACTACTTCTAATTGGTGTGAGATTTGAGTTTTTTCTAATAATGAGAAACCAAATAAGGATGTGAGACATTAGTTTTTCTACGTTAAGAACTATAATGCCTCATTGTGCTCAATATTGAGAAGTTATGGTCTGCTGGTATATTGAATTTTTATTTTAATTCTGCTTTTCATATATTTAAGGACCGCAATACCTGTCTAGAGTGTTACACTCATAATACCAAATATGTGCTAGATTACAGTTTAGAAAACAACACATTTGAGATAAGTAAAGCAGCATATGTACCTTTCGAGAGTTTGAATGTGTAAATTGCACAATTGCATCCTTCCCTAAATTTTCTTCACACACGGGACAAACCTGATAAAAGAAATTGAAGCAGAGTTTTCAATTATGATTTACTTACCTAAACAGAAATGTCCCTATTTCACTTTTCCCAGTTGTTAAATATAATGGTTGCTGGTCCCTGGATCCTTTATCTTCTTGATCCAGATCAGGACAGTGTTGTACCGTATCAAGCAGACATGTAAATTTTCTGTTTAGATGTATATAACTACATTTATAATCTATAATAAAGTGGTTGGACAGATACCAAGTAATCAAGGAAAGTGAAACGAATTTACAACAAAATTGTAATCATGTTAGCACTTTAGAGGTACTTTCTGCGAAACAGAAATTTTAAGAAACATTAAAGGCATACCACATTTTTTAGGGCATAGCAATGATCCTCTTCCAAATTGGTGCAGAGTAGAGGAACTTCAATTTCAAAATCACAAAAAGGACATCGAAAATTGCACAGGCCGTCATTATCCACATCCGTGTAATGGATCACTGAATAATTATCTGTAGTTTAAAAGGGGTCAGTGAGTTATTTCTAGGACAAGTACAAAAACTTCACAGGGCATGTTATAGAAAGAGCATCTCAATATCTCAAGATAAAAGCACTAGGAAAATGAAAAATAAGCATAAATGAAAAATAATCCCAAACAAGAAAAATAAGCACAAGTAGAACTCACTTATGCTCTTTTCCATGCCAATACCTGGTCTGAGCGTAAATGAAAACTTTGCCATATGATCAAATATTCAGACCTAAATTACCTAACATCAAATCATTAAGCATAAACCTATATTATACGTACACTTCAGTCATTTACATGACAATTGATACATTCGCTTTCCCATAAATCTGGCTTTATTAAACAATTATGGAAATTTTTTAACTTGCGTTCCAAGAGTCCAATCAAACCCAAAAGAAAAGGGATACAAATATATATTAGTGCAATTAAACAAAATTGAAGTAAAGGTCAAGTTTGAAAATTGCTGAAAGTCAATCATTGATAGATCAGTTGTAAGTCTCATCATAATAATACATTCCCTTACTACTTGCTAAGGCTTTTTGTATGCTTAACCCAGAAAAAAAAATGTCATATTCTGGTGTCTCTCTATCCATCTGCTTAAACCTACCCTTAGTTGGAAAATTCAAGAGGGAGAAATACTGAGAGATCATCACCAACAAGTCCTCGGTCAATTGTATAAAAGAACACAACATCATCTTCAACTGCCAATAGGTAAGTAGGTTTTCTTAATTAGCGTTAATTAGGGTGGTGTCCCTTTTTCATCGGCATCGAAATTAGCGTTAGAACAAATATTACATGCCACAAATTAAAATTCTCAACTCTTCCATATGCACTTTTATCTAGCTTCTTCATAAGCACATGTAAAGCTATCATGAAAAGTCTTAAAAACTTGGGGTTTTACAATTTAAAGGCTCTCATAATAAACTAGAAGTTAATGCACACTACGGCTTAGAGCGTAGTGAATCACTTCAGATTCAGTCACATAATGAAGATATGCTTCTGAAAAATTAGGACGGTAGCCTAAGCAAACTAAAACACAAATTCTAATCACACGTGCACGTGCTTGCCACAAGGAAAACCTGACAGAATATTGAAATCAAATGTAAAGAAATAAACGCGTTCACACAGTTTCCCAAAAATCACAGATACCAAAAAATGAGACTTTATATCCAATTCATCAAAAAGTGGCATAAAGGAAAAAAAATCAGAGCACATAATTCCAACCCAAATGCTTTCCCCCGGTTCAACCCACTAAAGAAAAAGTCTTAGGATTTCACATCAAGAGGCAAGATGAATAGCTAGTGGGGTTCATGAATACCAAGAACTTAAAAAAAAAGGGAAAAAAAGAAAAAGAAAGTAAAGAACAAAGCGAAATAGCAAGTGAAATGAAGTACCAGAGTGAAGTCTAGCAGCTTGCACAGCAGAGAGGTGTTTGACAGAATGAAAACTAGCCCTGAAGTCGAAGTCCATGATGTCAGCAGCTTCTTCAAGCAAACAAAAATTGTGGTCTTTCAGCAGAACTAGCGAAGGAGTTGAGGGTTGAAGAGGTGGTGTTTGTGATTGATGAAGGAGATGAGAGAGAGAGAGAGAGGTAAATTTTTTGGGTGTGAAGTAGTACTCTAAGGAGATAAAGACTTTGCTTTCCCATCAGTTATTTATCACCACCGGCTTTGTGAACTTGCCAAGTCTTGCTGACTCATGTTTGGCTTCTGACAATCGATGCTTTTCCGACACACAAAAAGATCAACATGATGGCTTACACTTGGCATTTCTTAATCATTATTTTTCTTTTTTCTTTTTTTTTTTTCCATTTTCTAATAATTGAATAACTGCAGCATTTGTAATCAGAAGACAACAAAGCCCAACAACATACGAGACCCATCTTCATTAACTTACTTTCCATGAAATTAATATTTCAGAGTAATATCATAATAATATTAGAAAAATAATATATGCTTTATCAATTTTCTATTATTAATTAATTGTCCACTACTTTACAGCTGCCACTTTTGTTCATCGTTGATATTTTTAATCGTAGCCTACCGTAATTTTGTCCTTTTATTGGCTAATTATTTGGCTACCCAATTCTGCACATTTTTCGTAATGCAAGAAAGTCCTAAAACATGGGACTTGTTTGAAATACGTGAAATAAAATTTAGGACTTAAACAAGTAACTAAAAGATACAAAATAGAAAGGGTCAACTTTAATAAAAATTAAATAGCATTTAGTGTTTTAACTTTAAAATAAATATCTTTATAAATTATGTAGTGTCTGGTGGTCTAATAAACTAAATTATATATGATAAATTCGTATCCAAATTAATTACATCAATAACTAATTATTTTTAATAACTAAAATCAGTTATTATTAAAAAATTTATAATATATAATTATTAATAACTAAAATAACTTTAAAAATTTATCTTTAGTCTTTGAATTGATAATTAAAATAATTTTTATTATGAATTGGTCTCTAAATTATTAATATTAGTTATTAAAATTTTGACTATCAAAATAATTTGTTTCTAATTGATCTCTAAACATATTTTTATCACTAATATTAGTCATTATTTAAGAACTTTTAAAAAAAATTTAAATCATTTATTCTTTTAGTAATTATCTTATGTTAATTTAAGACCAATAAAACTATACTTACAATGATTTATTGGTCTTTTTATATAATATAATAGTATTATCACGATTTATTTAAAAATTGAAAGATATTTATTATCATTTGTCACACTTGTATCATTTTGTTTTTCTATTTCTGTTTTCAGTTTTTAGGACACTGGTTATGAATTGTGATTCTTCGATGTGTTATTTTTTATTCATAAAGCTATTGAAAAATACTACTGGCTGAACGAATTAAATAAGATACGAGAGTCATTCGTTTTTGTAAACCAATATATCTCAACTAAAATAAATTAGGGGAGTATTTCAAAACTTTTCTTGACAAAAACACAACCATAAATGTTCTGGTTGATCAGCATAATTATTTGTAAAGTAATCTCTTAATATTATGGAAAAAGAAAAATTAAGCCTTAGTGAGTATTACAATTTTAGCTAATTTTTTCTATCAGCAATTTTAGTTAATGTTGTATCACGTAATATTGCGGGGGCATTTCAAAACATTTCTTAACAAAAGAAGAAATTCATAAAATAACTTGGTGTATATTCTGGTTTATCAACATGATCACTGTAAAGAAATCTCTTAATAATTTTCGTATGAAAGAAAGAAAAGTTAGGCCTAAGTGAGTATAACAATTTTAGCTAATGTTTTTTCACGTATAACTTGGAGCAGTTAAGTTACTGACTCCAATTTTTGTCCACTTTTTAACCTAATGACTTTTCAGGCATTGTTTTTGTCTAAAGCTGAGAAAACTTTGCTTCCAAGTCATTAGTTGTCTAAAAACAAAGGTCAATCAAACGTACACAGATTTAAGCTCCGAGGATGTAATGTGTTTCGTTATTTTGACAAAAATTGTAAAGCAAACTTAACATGTCTATTCATAGTTTTTCATCTTTTCCAGTAAAGTTTTCCGGCATTTCCTTTCACTTTCTGTAACTTAAAAAAATTGGGTACTTTCCTCGACATTGAAAGTGGTTCAGAAAGTGATCAAATTCTCGAGAGGAATGTACTCTCAGATAAAAATACAATTTATACATTAAATAATTTGAAATTCTTTTTTTGTTTTTTTAATAACCCTCTTAGCATAATACATTTAATAGTTCATCCACTACTTTATTAATGTAATTGAAAAGAGAATTAGCAGAATATACTTGAAAATTATGTGGACTGATAAAGCCGTGTGAAGCGGATCTAAGAAAAAGAACCAATGGGAAGTGGTAAATGGGATGAGAGAAGAAAAAGTAGGAGAAAGAATATAAGAACTTGTGAGTTAAGGAGTTGGAGAAAAAAAAGGTACTTTTAGTATGGAGGAAACTAGGTAATGCCGTGGCAGTGACAATTTATCACGTAGGGACGATGAATCAAACCTACACAAATGGCCAAAAACACACACCTTAAAAATCTTTCTCAACTTTTGCTAAAACATAAGAAAAAGGTTGTTTAATAATAGGTTTTTTTATGTGCAATGGAAAACACGGCAAAGCCTAAATTTGTGATAGTTTTTCAGCCTTTTACACTCCTCTTGTCCTGCATGTTTAATGACATGTTATGTCAACCCTTTTACTTTACAAGAAGAAACCAATGTTTAGGTTGATCCTGAGTGCAATTTAAATATTTTAATTTAAATCTTATGAATAGAAAGCACTGTTGAATAAGGAAATTCTATTTAAGATAAATTCAATAAAAAAATTAATTAATATTGAGAGAAACTTGCCTTTTAGAAGATGGTGGAAATTAGAAGTATGGGAAAATTGAAAATGATGAAATGCAGTGAGCCATCACCATCTTTCAATGGGAATAAGAATCAGTGGGTATGGATGTGTCTTTCGCAGGTATCGCCACACTAAAATCCAGGCATTATAATATTTGTATAGCTCAAGTGTACATCAGTACACGTTAAGCCTAAAAAGCCCACCTTTTATTTTGTTTTTAGATTTTTTTTTCTCTTTTTTTTTTTTGGGTTAAAGCCAGATGTTCTTGCTATACTTTTTATTGTTCTAACTTTAATTCCAGTTCTTAATTATTTCAATAAACATGTAAAAAGGAGATTGTAGAA
>Ga0099822_1006119_pt1 | contig 15691 bp, 8 predicted proteins | sample CowpeawhiteBW_FD_76839 | JGI IMG/M metagenome (GOLD analysis project Ga0099822, IMG submission 76839) | Root nodule microbial communities of legume samples collected from California USA - Cow pea white BW | ecosystem: Host-associated > Plants > Roots > Nodule | place: USA: California | collected...
TATATATATATATATATATATATATATATATATATATATATATATATATATATATAGCGTATATCAATAAAATACAAAAATATGTTCCTCCGTATAACATATCACATATATCTCTTATATATCTCATATTTTTAAAAGCTTTAAAAATTCTCACAACAGTGGTATCAGAGCCGATGGTTCGGAGTGACTAACCGCATAACCATAACACAAAAAAAGGGGTCATTAGTGACTGACCGCATAACCACAACCAAAAAGGGGTCACTCATACACCTGAAGGAAAATATATCATATGAAAAGAAAAAAAAACAAGGGACTCACCCTTGAGGAGAGATTGTTGGGAATAGTCCAAATGTGAGTCAAAAGTCTCACATTGAATATAATAGACAAAGTTAAACACTATATAAGAATAAAGACCCATAACATCATTGTCTTAAGGTTTTTGTGTAAAATTTTGTCAAATACCTTATATATGTAAAACTAATGTTATATAACCGTATGAAACCACAATCTCTCGATATCTATAACCATATCCTATGTAAAATATATAACTCAACAAATATATCATGCAGGTATAACATACCTAGTACTGCTGATCTTGACTGGCAAATGTGTCTCGGTAGATTACAATAACAATATAAAAAGATAAACAAAACAAATAAATATCATTATGTTAATCTCTATAATTGGTAATATTTGACTAGTATCAGGCTGGCATAAGGTATCACTTGATTAGAATTGCTAAGCCTTTTGTTTATCATGTCATACCTATTTCTTCTGTTTCGAAACTCGTGTGGAAGGAGGTCTTTTCTCCACATTCTTCTCATTGACAGTAAAGGTAATGTGTTATGAAAGAGTTATTAAACAAATCTGATATTAAAATTTTGTATGTATTAAAATTTATTATTGCTTTTCGGATAATAAACCTTTAGAATCGGTATTAAACAAAACCTCTTACTGACTTCATAATCAGGAAGATCTTTGCAGGTGAACCTTCTCCTGTGGTGATTTGGAGATTGGTCACACATAAGAATTCAATTAGCTCATCTCAGAGATTGCTCCATCAAATCTGATATAAACAAAAATATTTATATTAAATTGTAATTTTATTCTTATAGACTCAAATTAATATAATAAATATATTATAATTTTAAAAATCCTATCTTTCAACACTCTCCACGCAAAATTAACATAAAAGAATCTGCACTTGAAATAATAAAGTTCAACATGTTTTGATGGTGAATTCCATAGATCCAAGACTCTAAAGATTAGCCAGAAACTACATATGGAATTAGGGAATAATAAACATATCTACTCACTTCAATCATAAAATTGGATTTGGATGCTTCCAAATTTATCTTCAAGGTCAACATTCGATTTCCCTTTTTATATTATATTCACAATTGTTTGGATAGTTTTTTATCTCAACATTTTTTTTTAAATATTTATAGTGAACCTTTTTTAACGTGAGAATATTGAGAAATAGAATAATTGCAGACTTATCTCAAATCCCACCACCACTCTGTTTTACCAGCTTAAATTCTATTAATAAAAATTCCAAATCCTTCATTCTCGTTTTCTAATCTCTCAACCCTCTGAATGCAGACACTTCATCTGCTTATTTCACTCATTAAATAATAACACTGTTTAAAACTTGCTAAGCAAAGTCTATGGAACAACTCTCCAAAAATGCATGACAAAAGTTTGCACACAAAAAAACTGTATTTGAGGTATAAAGAAATAGAAAAAATTTGAAAAGAATAAAATATATTCTTGGATTTGTGGTGCAAAGAAAAAACTTTTTTGTTTTGGCTTGTACTGTAGAATATGATGAGAAAGGTGTGTTTTTGTTGGCTCTTAACATTTTCTCCTATTAAAGATAGATATTTTTTTTTTTGGGTCGCAATTGCGGATTGTGTGGAAAAGAAGGAATGTTCTGGGAATGGATCGGTCTTTAGCCCACAACCGTTAACTATGCGTTATGGCTCACTCCCCCAAGTATTTTGTAAAATCTATAATGGTCCTTTGACCATTTAACTTCTGTCTGCATTAAATGTTTGAAATTTTGAAACTCCTTCATCTCTTTTATTTAATGAAAATGAATGCTGTCCACTTTTTTAACTTAGCCCTCCTCACCCTCAAATCCCTCTAAGCCTCATTCTCGTTCGTTTGCTTCAGTCCTTCGTCGTCGTCGTGTATTTTCCTTTGCTCTCCTTTTCTTGTCTCCATATTGCCCAAGATTTAACAGGTAAATCAGTGCTCTTTCTGTTAGTGTTTTTTCACTTTGCCTCTTGCCATGTATATATAGGTAAATATATAGGAATTGTTTAGTTATTTTGTGTGAGAATAGATGTATAAAAACATCTTTTGTTGTTAAGAAAATAATCCATAATCGGAAGTCGATCTATGTAAGTCATTCAAAATCAAAAGTCGACTTCGATATATCGCAGTCACATAAATGCTAGAGAATATCGAATTCAACACCGGAAATCAACTTCCGTAATTCATCCGTCGTCACCGGAAGTTAACTTCCATAATAAGCCAAATGAGTAGACAAAAAGTGGACTTCTGTACCGGAGGAAAATCAAATAAAAAATCTAACCGAAAGTATACTTCTGTGAATTTACTAAATGATGCGACTTCTGGTGAATTAAATTTAGGACATGCTACTTACATAAGAAAATTTTAAGATTTTGTAATTTAAAAATCGAAAGACTTAAGAATTATATAATTTGAAAACTATTTTTTCTTATTACTTTTTACTTATAGATTATATAAAAATTATTTTATATAGTCTAACCTTTTATTTTTTGTTTTCTTTCTTTTGGGAGTAAAGTAAGTAGCATGTGGGAAATCAATATTTTATGCACTCGCTAGCTACTCATAGTTCAATTAAATAAAATGCATTTTTAACGCGTAATGTTTTACTAACTAATTAAAAAAACATTATGTAATTTCAATAATAATAAAAAATAATTGACATTAATTAAAAGTATATTACAGTATTTGTTAAAAAAATTAAAATTCTTGCATATCTTAAATATGAAACCAATAAAATAGAATATAACTTATTACATTTAAATCTAACATCAAAGAGGGAAAAAATTATAAATTTGACCCAATCAGGAAAAAAAAAACAGACTTATGAAACATATGGTTCATGAACTTGTAAATATAATGTTTATTCTCTCTAGCATTTGTCGTGATAAAAATATATTATTTTAGAAGTAAACTTTTTATATTACATTATATTCCAAAGTTTTTTTTATTTAAAAATTAATATATTAAATAATATATGTGAATGTGGTACGTTTCCCGTGTCAACTTAGTGCTGTTAGAATAGATTTTTTTTTATTAAGCATTCAAAGAAGAAAAGTAGAATAATTTAGTTTCCCTATTAAAATAAGTCTGTGCATATGTTAACAAAATTCAATTTAACTCATAATAAAATATAATTTAATTTATAAAGAAAAAAACTAAATAATCTTTTCTTTATAGTTTATTTCTCTGTAAAAAAATTCAATTTAACTCATAATAAATATTAATTTAATTTATTCAACAATAAAATAAATAGAATTCAATTTAACTAAATAAAATTAAAACAATACAAAATAAAAAACTTCATTCAACAATAAAATAAATATATAACATAAATAAATACATAAAATAAAGCATAAATAATAACCCGTAAAAAGTACCAATTAAAATAAAAATAAAAAAATAAAATATTCATGCAACAAATAAAAAAACATAAAACATAAATAAATAAAAATATACAGTATAAATAAATAATAAAACGTAAGAAATATTAATTAAAACAAAACAAAAAATTGATAACCACATCATTTCCAAAACCGTTAAATAACTCGAAGTCAACATCCAATTTACTTTATTTCCAAAAATTGACTTCTGATTATTTAGCTGGTCCAAAAATAATGTATTAACTCTCTTTCGAAAGTGAACATCCAGAAATGTAGGTGACTTCCGGTTGTATTGAAATTAATCCCTGATGGAAGTCTACTTTATTTTTTTTAATTGGTATTGTATACTTCTTAGTATTTATTTATGCTCTATAAATTTTTTATTTATGTTTTATGTTTATTTATCTGTTGCATGAATGTTTTAAATTTTTTTATTTTTTATTGTTTAACTTTTTTTGTTTTCATTGGTATTTTTGTACGGGTTATTATTTATGCTTTTATTTTATTTATTTATTTATGTTATATATTTATTTTATTGTTGAATGAATATTTTTATTTTTTATTGTTATAATTTTATTTAGTTAGAATTTGTATTTTTTACGGTTTATTATTTATTTTATTTTATGATTAATTAAAATCAATTAAAATTAACTACAAATAAAAATTACAAGATAAAACCCTAAACAAATTACATAATAACTAAAATATTTCACAAATATTAAAAATAAAAAAATTTAAAATGATAAACAAAAAATAATTAAATAAAATAATTATTTCATAAATCTTAAAAATAATAAAATTAAAAATTAAAAAAAATTAATTCAAGGAACCGGAAGTCCACCTCCGTAATAAGTAGGGATGTTAAAAAAATCCGTACTCGCAGATATCCGCGAATAAAACTCGCAACGGGTAGAAAATGGATATTAAAAATGGATACCCACTACCCGTGGGTACAAGTATTTTGATACCCGCATGTTAACGAGGCGGGTACGGGTATCCGTACCCGTGGATACTCGTACCTGCTAAACTTTAATTCACAAAAATACCCTCATATATATATATATATTAGTAAAAAATATTCTGGCATAATTTTTTCTAAGTTGCACATCTTGTCTTCTGTCTCCTGTCTTCATTCTTCAAACTTCAAGTATTAGTACATTTTCCAGGTACACCCCTTGACATTCTTCTCTTTCCTTTATTTGAAATTGGGGCATATACATTAAATCCAATATAGACAATGACGTTTATGGTATGCTTATTGTCAAATGATGGAATCAAAATAATAATACTTGGCAATTGGCAATTGAGGTTTATTATTTGTTTATTTTGTTTATTTTGTTTATTTTTTAGGAATCAATCGAAGAAATTGGACTTTTTTATCAAAACACTAATTAAAGAATTTTCATTGCGTTGAACATCATTTTATATTTACTTTTATAATTATTTGGACTTGTATGAATTGAGTTTATTTGAACTTTATTTAAAATTTATGACTGTGATATATTTTATTTTATTTTAGGGTTAAATATGTTTTTGGTCCCTTGAGTTTCAGCGAAATTTGGAATTAGTCTCTCAACAAAAATTTTGACCAATTTAGTCATTCATCTTTTAAAATGAATGAATTTAGTCCTTTTAACCAAATTTTGTTAAGTTTATCTGACGTTTCAAGCGCATTTCATGATAGTATTTAAATTATTTACACTCTTTGACACATTTTTGCTTCAATGTTAATTTAAATATTATCATGAAATGTGCTTGAAATGTCAGATAAACTTAACAAAATTTGGTTAAAAGGACTAAATTCACTCATTTTGAAAGATGAAGGACTAAATTGGTATAAAGTTTTGATGAGGGACTAATTCCAAAATTCACTGAAACTTGAGGGACCAAAAACATATTTAACCCTTTATTTTATTTGAATTTATGATTAAATATTTGTTTTTTAAATAATTTTGTAAATATCCGCGGGTACCCGTGGATACCCACGGATATAAAAAGAATAAACGGATACCTGCATAATGGATACCCGATGGATATGAGTACGGGTATGTGACGAATATTTATCCAGCAGGTAGGGTACGGGGAAGCTACTACCCGTACCCTACCTGCCTCGTTGACATCCCTAGTAATAAGTTTTTAATCGCAAGTCCACATTAGATACCAACAATAGCAGGATGTTCACTTTCGGAGGTCAAAACCACTGCTTCCTCTACATCTGAAAGCCACTTTTCTACTTCAATATGTAGCTGGAAGTCACAGGCTTCACCGGAAGTCAACTTCCAATATGTATCTCTCTTACAAAAGTAGACTTCCGATGTTATTTTTGGGTTTGCCTTACAGAAGTTGCACAACACAGTTTCATATGTTGAATATTTTACCGAAAGTTGACTTCCGGTACTTGTTCCTCTCTTCCAGAAGTTAATTTTCTGTATTGAGAGTGTCGAGATATGTAGCTTTCAGCTTTTCCTTTCACAATATCAAAGCAAGAAACTTCTACTACCCACATTCACATCACTTCAAATCATTAAAAGTAATAAAAATACATAACAGAACAAAGTAACAACACATTATCTGTGAAATGTATGTTGAACGAGGAGAGGAGAGAGTGGAAGCACACCACAAAGCAAGGTAATATTATGATGAAGAGAAGAGAAAGGAGAAAGAGAGCTTCGGAGGGAGGGGGAAGAGTGATACGCTGTTAGAGTTAAGTTAAGAGGTGAGTTGGTGAGTTAATTTTGATTAAATAGGAGAAAGGAGTCAGTTTTATATTTTTTTTTTAGATTTATTGTCAGTCAATGTCAAGGATAAAAAAAAATTGGAGCTGCAGAAAAAAATTGGGGGTGCAGGAAGAAACCTCGAAGGAGAAAAGGTGGGAAAAATAGGGGTCATTGTTGAATGAGTTATGGTGGAGCTGTCCCTTTAGCAGAATCCAAACGGGGCCTAGTGAGCAGAGTACGACATAGGACCTTACCAGATACAACACACACAGTGTTCTCTCACATTTTCAATGAGGAAGAATAGAAGTAATGAGACATATATATATATATATATATATATATATATATATAACTACATTTTTATTTTATCTTAATTTATTATATATTTAATTGTCTTTCTATTTTTCTTTTTATTATATCATATAAATTTATTAATTTTTTTGTCTTTCAAAATATAAGATATTAGTATTTCTAAGCGTGCAACTCACGAAGCACAAAATTTTAAAATTGTTAATATATTTATTAAATTAATTTAAAATTATAAAAGTATAACTGAATTTAATACAAATATTTTATTTCATAAAATTAAATAATAATTTTTTAATTGGCTTTAGAAAATGTATTTAATTTATTTATATATATTTTTAAAAAAATTTAGTGTGTATAATTATTTTAAATAATATATTAAGATTGAGTTAATCAAAATTAAGAAATTAATTTCAACTTTAAATTAAATATTGATTAGAAACAATACAAAAAATGTGAATAATAGACAACATAAAACTATAAATGATAAATTATACATATAAATATAAATAGTAGATTCTTTAAAAATAAAAATGTTAAACAATGGAAAAAAATATGAATAATATACTATCTAAAATTACAAAATATAGACCATGCAAAAAAATTATAAAAGATAGACTATACAAAAGTACAAAAGTTAGACCTTTAATGGACTCCTCGTTCAGAATTGTTTTTTCAATTTTTTTTAATTTGAATTTTTAATTTAAATTTTTTTACCATGTTTTTATTACAATTTTAAAATTTTAAATTCGAACTTTATTATTATAAAATTCGAATTACAAATTTGATGATAATTATCTTATTTTAAAAAAAAAATATTGAAACTGAAATTGTTAATGATTTTAATATCTTTATAAGTTTTAAGAATTTATAATTTTTATAATGATACACTAATATTAATGTTATATTTTTTTTAATTATTGTTTAAGTTTTTAAAAGGTAAAAAATATGTAAAATTGCTGAAAAACATTAAGAAATACATTGAAAAGGCGGTAATGTTGTTTTATAGCTTTTTGAATGTTGAATTTTAAATCCGCACTTTGATATCATAATTTTACCGATTTTTTTACTATTTTAAATTTTACATTTAAATTACCAAATATTTTGAATTTTAAATTTTTTTATTGTTGGCAACATAAATCTTAATTAAAAAAATTTCATTACTTCCTCCACTTCCGTGCTCTCGTTTGCTGGACTTCGGCATTGGTGCTCCGCAGTGGTACTCCGCGTTGGTGTGTCACGCATTGGTACTCATCGCGTCGGTGCTGCGTAGCTGCTCCTCTCTCTGCATAGGTGCTCATCGCATGTAACGTTTTGAATCACTATTATTCTTCTTTCCCCATTAAAATTTGTGCGTTCCTCCTGAACCCTTCTTTTTGTTTCTGGTTCGAGTTTTGATAATTTGTTTTTACTTCTTCTTATCAATAGTTTCCCTCTCTCTGTATAATTATATTTAAGGAGAAATAATCACATGTATATTTTAGATTATTTTGTAATGTTGTAAAAAATCTTTTTAGATTGAGTAGTAAGGATGACACATTGTGTTTTACTAATTTAATGCCAAGGAAGTGATTCATGTAGTTGCTCCTATTTCACTAGGCCCATTATATGCATTCTCTATTTAAAGAGAAAGATTGTCAATTTGGCAACAAGGGAGTGAGAACTCTATTTCAGGAATGAATATAGGGAAAGAGATAGGAGAGTAGGAAGACATTATGTGACTTTGAGAGAGGAAGGAAACCTTTGATATAGTTGTTGTAACTCTAGAATTGTGCTCTCATTTGGTACTTTCTGATAATTGTATATTACACTCCAATATATGATGGAAAACGCGGTTGTGACAAGTGGGGTTGCAGAGGTAAGGACAATTTATATATGATGGAAAGTCCTTCTTTCATTTAGACTATATTAGAGACCCTTCTTTTAAGAACCATGGGAGCTGAATGTGGTAGTTGTTTTGGGGTTGTTGGGGGAAGCAGGGCTACCATTACAATTTATAATGGCTTTTGGTTTATATGAGAATTTTTGCTGTAATTCGGATATTTTCTACATTGTATTGGTGACTAACATTATCCTTCGAAATTTAATGTTGAAAAGTTGTGTATTCAGACAAAGAAATTATCTATCCTCTTTGATAAGAGCAAAATTAGCATTAAAAATGACAAAAAGAAATTTAAGAAAAATTTGAATATTTAAAAATGACAAAAGAAAGTACTTTTCATTTTTTATACGGCTTAGTAAGTTAACCTACTTAACCGATCAAACCCACTCATGCATATGAAGACTTCACTTCTGCAACTTCTTCCTCTCAATTAATTATTCTTCACAAAAAAATTATCTTTTACCCGAATCTACAGATGGGGTGGGTTTTCACTGCGTCTTTCCGAAATTAAGAACCACGACAATAAGAGATTCGTTTCGATTGGATCCCATTTGTGTGACTTTGTTTTATTGACATGTTTGTCTTTGTTTTTCTGTATGCAGAAACGAAGGGAAAAAAAGAAGAAAACAGATAACATGGCTATCACAGGTTCTGGTTCTGGGCAGCCACAGTTCATTTCGAGCACCGGCAACCGAAGCTCTTCCAATGCGCCACTCATTGAGAACTCGGATACTAATCAAGTTGTTGTGCCTGATGTGGGTTTCGGCTCTCACTGAATTCCTTCATTTTTTTTAATTCTCTATTTCAGTTTTTAGTCAGCATTTCTAAGTTTTTAGTCAGCATTGCTATGGTAAAAATGGTGAGACGAACATTACTTTACCTCACCACCTGCGATTAAGATTGAAGATTACTTTACCTTTACCTTACAACCCTCACAAAACTGTATCTTTTAGCTTTTTGTTTAGTTGCAGAGTTAGATCATGGTGCAACCTAAGTCTTTTGGTTCTAGATTACACTGCATTAATACATACATATACTTCATCTGATAAGGATTGTTTACTTGATAATCACCATTCGTGCAAACTTTTATTTTGCAGAGGAGAAGTTGGAAAAATTTATTTGCCTACATGGGACCTGGATTTCTTGTATCCATTGCATACATAGACCCAGGGAACTGTAAGATCACACTATTCTTAATTTTTTCCTTAATGAAGGGAAAACAAATTCTGAAACTGTATGCTTAAGGTATTCTTATAATAACTTGCAGTTGAGACGGATCTTCAGGCTGGGGCACAATTTAAATATGAGGTGCTTTGACATGTTTTCTTGGGATAGTTAGCCTCCTTCATCTCTTTTTCACCTTTACCTTTTTTCTTTAGTTACTTTGGATCATATTGGTGGCATCATGTGCTGCTCTTGTAATTCAATCAATGGCAGCTAATCTTGGGGTGGTCACTGGTACTTGATTTGATAACTAATTTTATTTCTGTTGAATAAATTAAGAATGGATGTGAAATTTTATTTTTCTGTTCTGAATTCCTCAATTTATGTTGCAGGAAAACACTTAGCAGAGCATTGTAGAATTGAATATCCTCGGGTGCCCAACTTCATCCTTTGGATTATTGCTGAAATTGCTATAGTGGCCTGTGACATTCCTGAAGGTATTAAGATGAATTGTGCATTTGGAATTATTTCATTACTTTATTTATACATGTAAATAGTATGGGGATTTGTTGTATTTATCTGTACTTAGGATGGGAAATGGAGTTCAGTGATCAAAACATATTTAATAACCAAGATGTTTAATAGATTCAAATATTCAATAAGTTCATTGATAACTAAATGGAGTCATTAAATCAAGACCAGTGAAGTTTTATAGTTAAAGGAAGTGATGCAATTTCACATTCCCTTTCTCTCCTCAACTCATTTGAGCTACAAACAGTGCACTCAGAAACAAAAATGTTGAAAGTCCAAACGGGCAAATTATCTTAGTTTTAAAACAAACCATACAATTTATTTGTTTTCTGCCTTTTCTTTATGTGATTCATCTTTATTATGAATTTTTTATTGTACACATGCAGTAATTGGGACAGCCTTCGCACTGAACATGCTCTTCAACATACCCGTTTGGATTGGTGTTCTTCTGACAGGACTCAGCACATTGATTCTCTTAGCATTACAGCAATATGGGGTACTTTATCATATTCTGTTCTTATCCTGAAAAAAAAAATGATTTTCATTGCATGTTATATTAGGTACTATCCATGTAAAAACAACACGAGCCTTTTTTGTATTGTTGTTGAACAGGTTAGGAAACTTGAATTCTTGATTGCATTTCTTGTATTTACAATTGCTGCATGTTTTATGGCTGAGCTTGGATATGCAAAGCCTGATGCTAAAGAAGTTATAAAGGGTCTTTTTGTGCCAGAACTAAAAGGAAATGGTGCAACTGGTCTCGCAATTTCCCTCCTTGGAGCTATGGTTATGCCGTGGGTTCTTCATGTCTTATTCAACCATTTAATTTTTCTTTTCTTTTAACATATAACTTCATGCCATGCTTCTTTATGAATTCTCCTCAGGCACAATCTCTTCCTACACTCAGCACTGGTGCTGTCTAGGAAAATTCCACGATCCCTTCGAGGAATCAAGGTAAAGCATCTTTATTCTAGCATGCATTCTCAAATATTTTCCCTTTAAAGATTTATATCTGATCCAAGTAATGTTTAATGTTGTTTGCCTTTGGGGATAGATACTGCCTTGAACACCAGTTATCGATGTGGTTGATGTTTAAGATGTAGTAAACTTTTCAACAATAATGTTTATTACCTTCTACTTCATTCAGTGTGTTTATGCATGTGATTCTGTAGATATTTATGGCCTTATCCGGTCCATATATTTTCAAATATCCCAGTTGGTTGATAATTATGAAAAACATTCCCTTCTTTCTCCATCTCTCTTCTTTTGCGCGGAGCTTTTAAAGTTGAATTTTTTCATTAAAACACTAAACTTTATTGGAATTTGAGTTATTGTTGGAAGGTCTATCAAGTGTTTAACCTTGTAAACGTTCAGACAAAATGGTCCAAGTTAAAACCTAGTATTAAGTGTGATTATGGTAAAGCAATAACCTGTGTTTCATTCAACAATTTTCTTTTGCAGGAGGCTTGTAGATTTTACATGATAGAAAGTGCCTTTGCCCTCATGGTGGCCTTCCTCATAAATGTTTGTGTTATTTCTGTAAGTGGTGCTGTTTGCAATTCTTCGAATTTGAATGCAGAAGATCAAATGAGCTGTCAGAATTTGGATCTGAACGAAGCCTCCTTCCTACTTAGAGTATGTGAAAATTGGAGATGATTTTCTTACCTTGGTTATGTTGTAGTTCTAAGTTAGTCACTGATTCCTCCACCATTCTTCCCACTCCTTAAGCTTCATATATAATCGTTATTGGTAAGGTGTTAACAAAATCATAGCTGATATATCTTATATGTGCCGTATTCAGAATGTCTTGGGGAAATGGAGTTCAAAACTGTTTGGAATTGCTTTGCTTGCATCGGGTCAAAGTTCTACTATAACAGGAACATATGCAGGGCAATATGTTATGCAGGTAGTTTGTTTTATGGATTTGTTTTCACTTTTTTTGCATAAAAGATAATAGAATATTTTTACATCTTAACTAGAAAGGATCACTGTTGATCTTAGCAAATGACAATTCATAATTTCATCAGATTTAAGTATAGATGAGTCATGTACTAATTATGTGTGGTATTTTGATGTTCAATAAACCTGCCATATCATTTAAGACCTTTAATGGCAGTAACAAGTGTTCCTAATGGTCCTTGGGGTTAAAAATTATGTTAGTTTTGTTGTGGTTCACTTACATAATTGGCTATTTTGAAGCATTAGTGATCTTTGTCTACTTCTTGGTTTTGTATTTCCCCATGAATTCTTTCTTCTTTCAGGGATTTCTTGATTTACGACTGGAGCCATGGATTCGGAATATGTTAACTCGTTGCTTAGCTATAGTTCCTAGTTTGATTGTTGCAGTCATTGGTGGATCAGCCGGGGCTGGGAAGCTCATAATAATTGCATCCGTAAGATATCATTTCAATCGAATTTTCTTTCATCTGTTTTACTTTGGATTATGCTTTTATTGAAGTCAATATTTTGTTTAAATTGTCATACTAAAATCATTGAAATTTCTAAAATAGCATAATGCTTACTGGTATGCATAACTGTACTGTTTGTTTCAACTTAGTTCAAAAGGGATCAAGTAGGCAACAAATCTGGTTACATACACCTACATATGCACCACTTTTTCTGTATGAAAAAATCGTCTGCATGACCTTATTTTATATTTGCTGCTGTTTATGCATGTACATATTTTTTTGTTGTCATAGTAGCTTGTGCTGAAGCCCTTCTTTTTCTTCTGATCAGATGATCTTATCATTTGAACTTCCTTTTGCTTTGGTTCCACTCCTCAAGTTTACAAGCTGCAAAACTAAGATGGGGACACATGTCAACTCTACCATGGTAAATTTTTTTAATAACGTGAAATTTGCAGTTCTAGATTGCAACCAAATAGTACTACACTAATTACATATCTCACAAAAATCAGCAGTTACATGTTAAAATCATAATTATAAAATTGAAAAAAAGAAAGAAGTTGGCTCTTGTGCATTTTGGTTGAATTAATGATTGGCTTATATATTGTAGATTTCAGCTGTTACATGGATAATCGGTACCCTCATCATGGCCATTAACATATACTACATAATAACTGGCTTCATCAAGCTGCTTATTCACAGCCACATAAAAATTGTGGGTAAGGTGTTTCTTGGGATGATTGGATTTTCAGGCATGGCAATATATCTAGCAGGTGTAACATATCTAGTGCTACGCAAAAATACAGAGGCTACACACCTTTTGGCTCTAACAGCACCCGAAAATCAACATATGACAAATGAACATGGCAATGGACCAATCTATTCTCTTCCAAGAGAAGACATAGTAAGCATGCAATTGCCTCAAAGAAGTACTCCTGCTGCTGATCTTGACTGACCAATATGTATCAGTAGATGAGAATAGCAATATAGACTTAGATAAACAAAACAAATAAATAGCAATATTGGACTAGTAGAAGACTAACTTAAGTGTCACTTGATTAGAATTGCTAAACCTTTTTGCTTTTGATGTTATAACTATTTCTTGTGTTTCAAAACTTGTGTGGAAGGAAGTGCTTCTGTTCTTTATAGACATTCTTCTCATGTGGGGTATGTTGAGAGGTTTGTTAGAAAGTAGCAACAGAAGCTGACTAGGATCATACGCATAATATGGTTAATATGAAATGTCTTTATGTCGAACAAAGGATAAAAGAAGTGTGTTATTGTTTCTATCTAAGCTAAACACACTTTATAAACTAACACCCTACATAAATTATTTGTCATGATTGTTGCTTTCCACTTGGATTAGTCTATTCATCGTGAAAGCTCCTAAGCAACCGAGTTTATCAGGGGATTCAAGATGGACAATTCCCCAACATAAAAATAAATGAATAAATATCAAGTAGTTTTTGCTTCATAATTCCTACTAATTTACACACATTTTAACTTTTTTTTTTGCCGTATACAATTAGCTTCAAATATAAAAATTGATGAATAAAATCAACATATAATAGTTCGAAATCACTTGATGATAACATAAAAAAGATTAAAATAATAGTGAAATGAAAACCGTTTCTTTCACAAGAACATGTCTTTTTAATTTTTTTTTTTCGATTCTGCATACAAAGAGCAAGACATGTCAGTAAAACAAAGTTACATGGAATATAATCGAAAAGAATCTTTTAATTTCGAGGTTCTTTTAATCTTTTACTCTGCTGTGTGAGGAAGAAGTGACGCCTTGGCTGAAAGACATTGTGTGGAGTTGGCAAGGGCAGTGACTCCATACGGAATTACTTTCCCAATATTATTATGATTATAATCATGTTTGCGAAAGATGAGAACCAAAATTATCTTAGTTGTTTTCGTTATGAGTCTCTTTGGGTTTAGATTTATCTTGTTTAACACCACCCGGTTATAACAACCTTTCCTGCAACATTCCTTCATGCATCAATCATGCTTATCTCAAACCTTCTTCTCTTTTTTAACTTTTCTAAGATACGACACGATCATACGTACTATTTGTATGTTGTTTTCGACCACCCTTTCTCTGACTAATGTTTTGATTGGCCTGGGAATGAAATATCTTGCATGAAATGAAAGTAACACAGATTATTGAAAATATATAAGAAATACAGATAAAAGTGTTTGGTCAAAAAATGATCTTTATTCTTTAATACTTAAATGGACATGAAATTTATAATAAAATATTTTTACAAGATCATACTCTAGAATTTGATTATCTGCATTCGATTTTTTAGGATGGTGTTATTTGGTTAGGAAGATTATACCTATGCCTTTTATTTGTTTTGTAACGTGATATTTACCAATCAATACGATGCTTCTATGTAAAGTCTGTCAAGTAGAAACAAGCTTCAGAAGAAGAAAAAGTTTATTGCATGTACCTCAAAACGGAGCAACGGATAATCGTTATAGTTTAAAATGCATAACTATTTGTTTTAGTCAACACACTAATTACTATAACAAAAATATAACATGAACATACAATGTTTCACTTAATTTTTAACTTACTTGAAACTATTTTGAGAAATAAGACCGATACACGAATGTATGATATTAAGAAAAAACAATAATTGAAACTAAAAAAGTTGTAATTAAAATTATTTCATTTAATTAATTTTTTGTGGCCACAAGAGGAATGGATCCAACATATTTATTTAGAATTGCTTGCTATTGGTACCAATTGCTCTTCCCTTCACATTCTTATTTCTGTGAATTTAATATTGTCCCTAAAACTTTCTGACAATTAAAATTTGGTTGACATTTTTTTTTGAAAAATTATAACTTTTAACCATGTAATAATAAGGTAAGATTTTATTTGATGGATTATATATATATATATATATATATATATATATATATATATATATATATATATATATATATATTTTTTTTTTTTTAAAAAAAATATAA
>Ga0099822_1006127_pt1 | contig 15686 bp, 7 predicted proteins | sample CowpeawhiteBW_FD_76839 | JGI IMG/M metagenome (GOLD analysis project Ga0099822, IMG submission 76839) | Root nodule microbial communities of legume samples collected from California USA - Cow pea white BW | ecosystem: Host-associated > Plants > Roots > Nodule | place: USA: California | collected...
TAGGGTTTCTCCCCAAGCCATTCTTCGAGCTAACTCAAACCCAGTTCTTACCCCACGTAAGTTATCTCTCAGCTCACACTTCTTCTCCATGAGCATCTGTCCGTTTGTACAGTAGGGTTTCACCGTGAGCTTAGTTCCTAACTCTGCTCCACTGTCTTTTTCAGCTCGCAAGTTCCTCCTTTAAGTTGTCGTGCTCCGTTGGTTAGAGTCGAGGCACCTTCTAGCTACTTCTAGGTAAGGGAAGCTAGAACCCTCCTGTTTGTTTGGTGCGAGTCTGCTATTTTATGTGGTTGGTGATTCTTTTTGTGTTTGCCTATTGATATGGATGTATGATACGATGGGATTGTTGCTTGTGGTATGTCTTCGCATCTGTTGTAGGTGAAAACAGTGGCGGGCACTGATAAACTCGCCCAAGCGAGCTGGTCTCGCCTAGGCGAGATTAATAGAGGCTCGCCTAGGCGAGATTAATAGAGGTTCGCCTAAGCCCTTTTCCACGAATGGTCGCCCAGGCGACCCACTGTGATTATGAGCGAGCGAGCATCTCGCCCAGGCGAGAGGGGTCTCGCCTAAGCAAGATCCCGCGAGTGCCTCTGCTCCCTTCTTGAGTCCTCTCCTAGGCGAAGGGGGAGCTCGCCTGAGCGAGCACGTCTCGCCTGAGCAAGACCCCTAAGCCTGAGCGAGACAGTACTTTGTTTGGATGTGTGTTTATTTCTGGATGATCTATTTTGGTTGGGTATGAATGTCATGATGAGGGACATGTATATAATGGAGTGCGATGTATGTGTAGCATGATTCATGAATTTTAAATGATGGGTTTGGTATGAGTATTGAGATGTGAACTAAATGAGATTGGTGTGGTTAACGTGGCATGATAATGAGATGAGTTGGACTCTATGTACATGAATGGGTTATGATAAGTTGGAATGGGTTGGATCTGGAGATTTAAAGGTAACGACTTTAAAGGTTGATATAATGAGGGTAACTTTGCATAGTGAATATTATCTGATTGTATGATTGTATTTTGTCTGTGTCAGTGCATAATTCCTTGGAGCCTCTAGGTGAGACTTTCAGGGTCGCGCTTCAGTGGTCGGGACGTAATTCCATGGCCCCTGTTAGTGAGTGTTCATGGTGGTGCCCCATCTGTATAGCTAGGTAAGGATTCAAGGTAAGGTTGCATCTTGACACTCTGAGGAGTCAGTTAGTCTCACTTAGAGCGGACTGACTCCTGTGGTGAGAGTAGCAAGAGGCCCGAAATTCATCAAGGGCTAACCTTGTGGTGAGGGAAATTTGATTCATTATAACACTTGTAACACATAGCTCGGGGGTGAGCAGAGGTATCCACCACAAATGCAAGCATCCGCTGAATCCGACCAAGTTATACGTATCCGGATGAGTCGAGTCGAGTCGTAGTGTATTGATTGAGAGTCATAACATGCTTGGTTGATGTTTGGATATTGAATGGTGAGAAACATATCTTGACTGTATGATAAAAATGTTGTTGGCTCTAGCTTACCCTGTTTATGTATGGTTGTCTTGTATGTGGTTCTTCTTTCTTGCGATGATCATCAATTTAATTGATGGGAGCAGATGGGCGAGGTTCCAGAGGTCAGCAAGGAAATGGAGATTCCGCCGCATAGTTCGCGTGGGCTTGTTTATATTTTCTTTATGAGTTCATCTAGGGCTGCGACCCACGAAATAGATGGTTTTAGATTTATATACTTTTAGTTAACTCTTTATCTCGTTTTCTTTTCTTTTGGGCATCGTGGTGTGCCATGGATCGTTGGGAGCTTAGTTTCAAACTCCCGGACTGCGTTTGTATGTTATTTTTATGCGACGCTACATTTAATTTCGCTTATAAATTAAATGGGGGTGTTACATTGATAATTATTTTTCTTACAATAGAGAGAAGTTGGAAAAATTATGGTTGTCAGTCTAGTTTTATTTGTTTTTCTTGTTAGTATTGATTTCAAAAGTACCTTTGTGGTACGAAGTAAAGTATGTTTAAATGTATGAACTTTTCTTATTAGTCTTTACTATTATCGTACTTGTAAGATATTTTTTACTTTTCTCAAAGCAATTATAGATAAATCTTTTGTATTTTTCAACAAAGCAATAAATATTTTATATCCTATGATTTCGTTACCAAAATTTTCTCAACATTAATGAAATATAAAATTCCTTTCCTAGTAATATCCAATTATTTGTAATTGTTTGAGTACAAACACCATTAAAGATAATTTAATAGAAGGACTAACATTGTTAATTTAAAAAAAAAAAAGAATATAATTAGATCAAAATATACCGAAAAACAATTCGATATTTAGTTCAAACATAATGATGAATTACTAACTAAACTTGTCCATTCATTCATGGTTTGAATCTTTAGTCAACATCTTAATCAGTTGTATTATTAGAGTATTTTCAAAACATTCATTAGTTTACTCATATTTAATAAAGTTTCACTTTATGGTCATGTAATATAATTGCTTGAAAACAAAATCAACTTTACGTCAATATTAATCTGACATTTTTCTTTCCAATTTATTTTATTTAGATTATAACTATTATATAGAATTCTCTGATTTAAAAATTTGTTTCGATTAAAATTATACTAAACTGTTTCTAGTTTTCCAAGTTATCAATATTCTAACTTTCATTGTTCTTTGTTCTCTTTATACATTAATGTTGTTTACCTTCGAATGGTGTTGTGACAAAATTAAATGCCTTCCAGAGCATTGGATCTTGGAGGTGACAAAAATCTAACCACAGTTTTTGTTATTTTAAACAAAGAAGATTAAAATTAACATTTAATAGATAGATAATAAGAGGTTAAATATGATTTTAGTTGTAAAGTCCAATATTATGTGTTAAAAAGTTGAGCCAACTTTGGCAAAAGGTCCAAGGGCAGCCCATCTTATTTTCCAGGACCTCTTTCAGTGGTCCACGTGCTTCCCATTCAGTCTCATCTACTCAAAACAGTTCACTTACCTTTTTTCTTTCTTCTGAAACAGGAGCTCTGCTAAGGCTTAAGCTTCTTCCTCCTCTGAGCATACTAAACGTTTCCCCTCCGCATAAGTAGAACTCAAAACACAAGTCCCTTTTTATTTCTTTTCTGTTTGGAAGCTCTGGTTCCATGTAAATTTCTTTGAGGTCTCAGTTTAGTGCGCTCTTGTTTATGTTTTCAGCTCTTTAAGTTGTTCCTGGCCCTGGTGCTCCTCCCACTAAGGGTTTCTTAAGTTAGCTTTCAGTTTTGAGGTAAAGGATGCTAGATTTTGCACGTTTTTAAAATATTTTTCTTGTTTTTTGTTATGTTTCACGTTTTAAATGCTTGGATGATGCTTGTGATTGTGTGAAAATACAATGGTTGTGTTTCTGGCTGGATTGTTGCAGTTGCATGCAGGAGCAGGAGAGAAACTGATATTCTCGCCCAGGCGAGAATCCTCTAGCCTAAGCGAGAGTAGTAGAGAACTTTCCTTTGTCTCTGCGCGAGATGTCACTCAAGCGAAAATTATCGTCCGAGCGAGAGTAGTCCCCCCTAAGTGAGAAAGTCTAGCTTAAGTGAGAACTCGCAATGATGCAATATACTCTCGATTCGAGTACTCGCATAGGCAAGGATAGAATAGCTTAAGCGAGGGGACCCTGTCGCCTGAGCGAGACCTCTTAGCTTGAGCGAGAATAAGGCAGATTTGTTTCAAACTTTGTGATTTCACTTGTGGATTGGTTTAATTACTTTTAAAAGCATGAACATGTGACTATGTATGTTTTGTGATATTGATGTGCTTGGTATGAAATGAATTATGAATTAGTTGGTGCATTGTGGCATGAGATTATGATGTTTTGAGATAATACGTGGACTTGGTATGAGAACATGATATGGTATGAGCTAGATGTAATTCCATGAGTCTCTTGGTGAGATCTCATGGTAGTGTTGTAGTGTATATAATTAGATAAGGATTCAAACTCACATAGAGTAGACTGGTTCAAGTGGTGAGAGTAGCAAGAGGCCTTAGTCTTTGGTTGGATAATGGCCTTAGATGATCATGGGCTAACCTTGTGTATGGTAGGGTGAAATCCATTGGCAATGACTCTGCAGAGCGTAGAGACCACCACAAGTGCAAGCATCCAGTGAATCCGATCTCATTATACGTATCCGGATAATTGAGTTAGAGGGTCTAAATTGTTTGTCATCACATGCCTTGTATGTTGACTGATCAATTTGTTTATAATCTGTTTGCTCATGAATATGTTAAAAATTTATTTTCTCTAGCTTACCATTTCTTGTTGTGTTTGTTTCTTATTTGGTTTTCCTTTTTGCGATGATCACCAAATCCTTGGTATGAGCACATGTGGAGACTCTCGGTGATCGTGATGTTGGTGCAGATGTTGTTGTTTAGTTAGGCTCCTTGGTTCTTTGTTGCTCATTGTTGAGTCTTTCTCCTTATGAACTATTATTTTAATTTCCTTGCTCTGTGAGCAACCCTTTTGGACAACTGTCTTATGTTTACATTCTGCTCATGGCAAATGCTTTGTGTCTTAGTTTTCTTTCTATTCAGTATATTTTGGATAATTATAAAAGGTTAATTTTGATGTGCTTCTGTCCTTGCTCTATTTTATTATAACTATGCGACTTTTTATTTATTAGAATTATCTATTAGAATCATTCTTGTCTCAAATTTTGACACATTTTTGTTCCAAATTTTAAAAATGAATGTATATAATCTTCATAACCAAAATGTGTTCAATCTTTTTTTTTTCACATGTCAAATGCGTTTTAGGACTACGTTTGAGTTGTTAACACCATTTTAACATGTTCAAACTCAAATGTCAACTTAAAATATTGTCTAACAACCCAACAAAAATAACTATATTAGATTAAAATAACTATATTGATTCATTTATAAAGTTTGAGGATCAAAATGTATCCAAATTTGAAACAGAAATGATTTTGAATTTCACGTCAAAATCTAAGACTACAAATATATTTAATCAAATAATAAATTATTTTATGAAAGATATTGAAGCTTAGCATCAAAACGAAACGATGAATAACATCCCACGATGTAGAAGACAATATATTTTCAATAGCATTGAAAGGGAGATCGGATGGTAGAAATGAAGGACAAGAAGCAAAAGAAAAGAAGAACATTAACCAAGTGTACATCTCCAATTTAAGTTCATTTTTAAAGAATGTGTGACATGTTCATTTTAGCATGTAAAATTATCACTTTCTAAACTACCTTAACCTTAATATAAGAGAAATGATAACATAATTTCTTAAAAAAATAATATAAGAAAAATTAAATCATTATTTTAAATGTAAGAACCAAATTATTGATTAGATAATAATAATAATGTTTAAATAGTACATAAATATATTATATAACTATTGTATCATAATTTATACCTTTAAAAATGAACATTAAATATTCGGAAAATTAAGAAAAAAAATAATACAGAGATAATTTATTGTCAAATATATTTTAGAAATTAAATAACTTAATCATTTACAATTTTGTAATAAGTAAACAAATAAAATAATAAGTGATCTTTTAGTAAATAAATGTTCTTTACCTATCAATTTTTCTGTTAAAACATTGTCAGATATTTATAAAAAATAAAAATAGTGAAAATTCGTGACATGCTTTCAAAAGGAGAAAACAATTTACTTTAGTTACATAGTTTAGAAACAGAGAAAAGAAGAAGAAGAGTAAAACAGAGTACAGTGTAGTATATTGATTTGTATAGTACCCAATCTAAAGTTACTACCCACTTTAAAAACGTACACCATATAATTTTTATTTTTTTGGCGAAAAAAAAAAACTTATCTGGTAGTTCTGGATCAAATTACAAGAAAAACTAAATAATGTTTACATTAATTAAGTCTATTATTTTATTTTAAAAACATTTTCTCGCAAAATATTTTTGATTAAAATTTGATGAAGACAATAAATAAAGCAATCAGAAAAAACAATATTTTTAAAACATTAAAAAAAGTATATTTAATTTGACCAAACTTTTTTCTGTACGTACTACAAGTAGATAAGAAGAAACAGGGGGTGTCCAAACATGAGCATTATGGGCAATATGTAAAAGGTATCCAGAATCAGAATTTAGAAATTGATTAAATAAAAAACCATTCCACGAAGGGTGATTTATTTGTTTAACGATTCATTATTTATTAATCTTGATATTTAATGGGCTCCCACTTCCCAGAACCTCTGGCCACGCCACTTCGGAGCCTTTCCATTTGCTCTGCGAGAGAGAGAGAGAGAGAGGAGAGAGAGATTTGAATCGAGTGGTATTCCAACGTCGAAAGCATACACCAGAACACTCACACACACACACTCACTCACAAAGCTTTCTCCTCAAGTCTTCTCTCCTCTCTTCTCTTCTCTCTCTGTCTATATATCTACTCAGATTGGCCTTCTTCATGTGACAATTTGGGAGCTTCAAGGTTTTTCCTTGTGTTGGAATATTGGGACAACTCTCGTAGCAACAATTAAGGTATGTATGTTTTTCTTGTGAACTCTGTCGTCTGAGGAAGTAGTAGCTGTAGTATTAACAATGAATATACTCATGTTTCTCTAATCAGCTTCTTCTCGAGTTCTTATTCATATTCATTAATCCTCTGTGTTTTGTTTGGATGGCTAAGTTGGGGGTTGAGATTTGCGTAGAGAAACATGGTGGCTGCACTGTAGTTGCAGTGCGTCGCCGTTTCAGTTGACTGTTTTATAGTGTTATATATTATGTTTTTAAGTGGGAAAACAAAACAACCTACTCTAGTGTCTTTCTGTTATGCTTCTGTTCGCCGAGTAAAATATGCCAAAATCAATTAGTGGATACAGGACATCGATTTGAGAGTTTGTGGTCTGTGTTGTGTGTCTATTTATTTTATTTTTTTACCAATCAAACTTATATACAATTCTTTATATCTTTTGATGCTATTCTTTAATTCTTTTAATTAAAATTAAAACTGAAATTTATTAAAAACAAACTTTTATCGTGATGTCATGGACTTGAAACTAACTTTTCTTGTTTTAACGGAGGAATATAATCAAAACTGAGTTTTGCCATTTTTACTAATTACACGTTTAATTTTTATGGTCAAACAAATTTGATTTTTTATTCTATATTCTTTCGGTTGCCGTGTAACGGATTCTTTCTTGTTCCCTTTATCAAATATTAGTTTTGTTTGTAATATTCTAACAACAGTGCTCCATGAGTTTTTATAATGGAATACAGATTTTTTGTTACATGAACTCGGATCCTATCTAAGTGGGATGTTAACAGTGAGAAGCTTTTGTTTTCAGTCTCTTTTATTCTTTATGACTTTAGACCACAGAGACTAAAAAAAATTAAAAATAGTATTTATAAAAACTAAAACAGATTAAAATGGTTTGCACCGACACAAAAATATTTTTTAAGTATAAAAAATAAAGTTAAAGTGTGTATTCCCGTACAACTAAACGAGCAGTTAAACTTTATATTTTATTTCACTCAACTCTTGTTTTTTTTTAAAAAAAAAAACATTTAAAAATAATTTTCTGAACTGAAAATAAATTTTGGACAGCTGGCAAATTATGGTACATGTGACATTTTGTGCTTAATTTGGAGGTTGTTTTCGCTTGTACATTCGAAAAGTTAAGCGTCATGATCCGTGTTCGAAAGTAGTTCCCTCTCTTGCTTTGTCTTAACTCTCCTCAGCCACATCTATTTCTTTCTCCGGGAAGCCAACTTTCTCATCTCACCATCTGAAGGACTCTGTAACAAATTTGTTATACTTTAGTTATTTATACCTAATCATATTTTTCCGTGAAAAAAGTATATATGTCTCAACCAGTTATATTCTTAATTCATAATTAATTTGTTTTTCTAATTTTAGAATATGTCGTTGGTTAGAGTCATGGTCAAGTTGGATTGCAGGGGGACCCTTTCAGATTTTGAGATAATCTTAGACAATGGGGTGATGTCAATTTGGCATGGTACGTCGTGGGATGAGTGAAATCACTAGGAAAGCAAAATAGAAATTAGGATTCGGGTTGCAATTGGAATCAAGTCTTTATGTCACATTCGTATGGTTTTTGCTTTTTTTTGGCTCAAGAATCTATTTTTCTTACTCACCAAAGCGTAAGCTACCTTTGAGCACCACATCACAAAATGGGTTCTTCTGGAAGTTAAATATTAATTTCGTTTGAAAATTCAAACTCTTCTCAAAGACACCTTTCAATGTTATGGGTCCTTGGTAAGAGTGGCTTTGGTTGTGGTAAAGAATGAGCTAAAGATATGACTTTTTCGTTTCCTTTTTCTATAACCCCGTTTCGGTATATTGATTATATCTGTTCTGTTCGCCCCCAAACACATACTAGTTATATTTCTTTTTCTTGCATTTCATGGAAGTTGGTGGAATGGAATGATTCTGGAACGAGACGAATCTGTATCAAATGGGAAAAAAATTATGATAAGGAAACTTAAAAAAATGATCAGATTCATTCAACTACTATCTGCATAATCCAAATCAACTTAGTGGAAAGTTTGTGAAGCAAAATGCTTTTTGGGGTGTGCTCAAAAGAAAAAAAGTAAAACACTTTTGCTGATGCCGTGATTCTCCAGGCATTCTTGTTGTTGACTCTTTATTCTTATCTCTCTCTGAACTTTTGCTAATACAATGCACATGGAACACTCAGCATTCACCTTATTCCTGATATCATGTTCAAAGGTCAAGATAAGGAGCATGCAGAATCGTAAATTCTGTTGTAGGGGATGCTTGAAGTGCTGAGTCAGTGAGTGACGAAACATTGTACTGATGATTTCTGCCTTATACTGTTTGACACACACAACATAAGAGAGGGAGAGTTTCAGTCTGATATGATAAGAATCAAGAATAACCAGCATAGAAATGTAGTCCATTATGGTGAAGTGTGACTGTGATATTAAACAGAGTCATCATGGAATAATTACTTGTGTCAAAACTATTAAATTGAAAAATATGGTAGTAATTGACGAACTCTTGTTTCCTTCTCTTCTGTGCATCTCTAAAATGATAAATTTTGTTACTGATGTACTGTTTTTTATCTGCATATTTTCCATGCTCATACAGGAAAACGAAGCACCCCCATTGACTAGAGAAGTTGATTAAATGGCTAAAGTTTGTTGGCCATATTTTGATCCCGAGTATGAGAACTTCAGCAATAGAATGAACCCACCAAGGTTTACTAAATTATTTTCTGGAATTACAAGTTCGCTTTTAAATGGTCAGCAAATTAAATAGCCTCTTTAAATGAAGGAATGGATCACTGATCATAATCATCATAAAATCAATTCTAGAGTTGATTTTCATGGATATTTAACCATCTATCAATAGAAAAATTCCCCAAGTGTCACTTGAGTGGATTTACTTACTAAACAAGAATGGAACAGAATATAAATTTAAAAAAGCTGCTTTAATTCCTCACTTGCTTTTGTTAAAAAAAGAGACAATCAACTCAATCCCATACCCATATGGAAGTAAAGGGCTCAACACCTTGTAGAATTGGGGTTTAAGGTAAGACTTTATAGAACCATCACAAAAAATGAATGGTTGATGATGAACTCTGTTTACAACTTTGCAGGGTCTCTGTGGACAATGAAAGTTGCCATGACTGTACACTGATCAAGGTATAATTATAAATAAAGAAATTGTGACTATTTTTCCCTTACCCACCTTGTGAGTTGTGATTTGGCCATTGAGCTTCTTAGGTGGCCCAGCTTCTGGTATTTAAAGTTTTCTTGAACTGTTGAACCTAGAGCTATGATTTTTTTTATTTATGTTCTAATTACATAAGATTTTCAAACTTAAAGTCAAATGAGATTTCATTAGTCCTTGATCAAAACCGTAGTCAAGCTTAATTTCAAGTGATCAAAAGAAAATCCTCACAGGATGATACCAGAAGTAGTAACAAAATTTGGACACAAAATTCAACAGATAAAATTCGTTGTCAAAATGGTCTGTATCCTGAAAAGTTTATTCCTTTTAAATGATGAACACCATATGATACTCACTGCATTGTCATGAGATCACCATTTTTCAAATTTCTTGAAAGAATCTTTTATATTTGGAGACTAGTGAATGCAATATGTAACTGTAGTGTGTTCCTCTACTAATCCACTTTTATCATCCTCTCCCCGTCAAAAAAAAAAAATACAGGTTGATAGTGTTAACAAACCTGGAATTCTTCTGGAAGTGGTGCAAATCTTGACCGACCTTGACTTCATAATTACAAAAGCTTACATATCTTCTGACGGCGGTTGGTTTATGGATGGTATGTTGTTACTAAATTGATCTTACATATTTCATGCTAACATGTGTCCAAGCCCTTTCTACCTAAATCAAATGTTTAGCAGCTAACTTGTTCGCCTAATGAAATGCAGTATTTCATGTCACGGATCAGCAAGGAAGAAAGATAACAGATAGCAAAACCATCGACTTCATTGAAAAGGTAACTATCAACCCTTTTTCTTGAACTCACTAATCTGATATAATTTTTATATCTAATATACCACGTAAACATGAAAGCCTTAAATTATTGGTGAAAAGTGAAGTAGCACAACACTCTCGGACATATACAAATAGACTAAAGAAGGGAGAAAGTTTTGAAGAGTAAACTTTGTCTCGAAAAACAGCATGATTGAGAAAGTTCATTTTTTTGGTTCCTTAAAAAACCATGACTGTAGTGTAAATCAGATATGTCAAGAGATATATAAATATTGAAGAAAGTAAGAAGCCAGTGATCAGATTCCCTTACTAGGAACCAGCAATCGGCTCAGTCTATCATTTCCATAACTGCATACAGTATAAAACCTATATAATAATGCATATCAAATACTAAGAGCTACTTGATAACAGTTTTTCTTACAATAGGCTCTAGGACCAAAGAGCCAGAGCACAGAAGGGGTGAAATTTTGGCCAAGCAAAAGGGTTGGAGTGCATTCTGTGGGTGATCATACAGCCATTGAACTAATTGGCAGAGACCGTCCTGGTCTCTTGTCTGAGATTTCAGCTGTTCTTGCCAACCTCCATTTTAATGTTTTTGCAGCAGAAGTGTGGACTCATAACAGGCGAATTGCTTGCGTTCTTTATGTCAATGATGCTACAAACCGAGCTGTGGACGAGCCAAACAGATTATCTCTAATGGAGGAGCAGCTGAACAACATCTTACGAGGATGTGATGGTGAGAAAGTTGCTAGGACTAGTTTCTCCATGGGTTTCACCCACATGGATCGGCGGCTTCACCAAATGTTGTTTGCTGATCGGGATTATGAAAGTTATAGAGTAGCACCAGACGTTAATTGTCCTCTCTCTTTCAGGCCTAAAATCACAATAGAACGTTGTGAGGAGAAAGGGTACTCAGTGGTCACAGTCAAGTGCAAGGATCGGGCAAAACTCATGTTTGACATTGTTTGCACTCTTACTGATATGCAATATGTTGTTTTCCATGCCACAGTTTCATCAGATGGCCCTTACGCATCCCAGGTATATTACATTGCTATTCTGTTCTGCATGTTTATACACTACAAGTGGTGAGACTCAAGTCAGAAGTGTTAACTAAAAGGGTTGGTTGATGTTGTACTTTTAGGAGTATTTTATTCGACATATGGATGGATGCACACTTGACACTGAAGGAGAGAAAGAAAGGGTCATCCAATGCATTGAAGCTGGTATTCGAAGAAGAGTAAGCGAGGTAATTAACATTCACATTTGAATTTGTTTCTATATGCTAGTTGAACTATTGCAAAAACAAAAACAAAAAGATGGATGAACTTCTAATTCTCAAATCTCCTCTCCCAGTAAGTCTCCCATGCTCTAAGAAGGATATTGGTTTTGTTTGGAAGTTTTATTGTAATCTTTATTTTAACTAAATACATTAGTCAGTAAGATACATGAATTTTAAGAGAGGCTTTACTATTTCTACTTAGTATGTAGTGTTTGTGATTGTACAGTAGAATGTTTTCTGAATTTAACATAATTAATACATTTTGCATCTGCAGCTATCTACTTGTATTGCTGCACTGGTACGGCAAATACATGAGCTAAGCATCATATGTCCACTAGTGACAGTGATGGGATCTTTTGCCTTCAATAGAGCTTAAGAATCTATATGCTCCATGTAATATCATCCACTTCCCTACATCTTAAAAACATAAAAAAAAATCACATAAAGGAAGAGTAATTATTTTCTTATATACTTTATTTTCAATCATATTCAAATTAGGCCTATGACAAACAGAATAACAGTTGTGCTGGGCATGCAGATTATCACGAGTTTATGTTGTTGACCAATTAGAAATTAACGTAAAAAGTTAGCATTTTGGTGATAATGTTAAGTAGTTTTTAGGGAACAGGGAATATATCTGAAGTCTTAGTCTTGATTGTGAACAACAGGGTGTGAGCCTTGAGCTGTGTGCAAAGGATAGAGTTGGGTTGCTGTCTGAAGTAACAAGGATTCTACGAGAGAATGGGTTGACAGTGTGTAGGGCAGGTGTCTCAACGAGAGGGGAGCAAGCATTGAATGTGTTCTACGTAAGGGATGCATCAGGGAACCCAGTGGACATGAAAACTATGGAAGCACTTGGCAAAGAAATAGGTAAGACAATGATGGTTGATGTGAAGAGAGTGCCAACCAATGCTACAGTACCAGAGACTCGAGGATGGGCTAAAACCAGTTTCTTCTTTGGTAACTTGTTGGAAAGGTTCTTGACCTGATAAACAATCTTGCATTTATTCTGAATGCTTTGTGAAAGACACATCACCATGTACAGAAGAATAAAGTTGTTTGTGTCTCAAACGTTAGCTGTGTTTGGACATTGACCTATTGTTGGTATCAGAATTCAGAACAATGCATTCTGTTTGTTATTCCACCTAACACACTTTCTGTATCTTTCGTGTATCATGTTTTGTTTTAAATTTTGAATTTATCTATACCATTGAGTTTTGTAGTTTACTTTCAAGATAAGTATTTCCAAAACTAAAATCAAAAATACTTAGAGAGATGTTTTATCATCGTGTCTGATAGAAGAAACTAAATTCTGCTTTGTGCCTTACACTACACTTCATTAATTGTATGAAGAATATATATATATATACACTACTTTTTTGTTTGAGAATAAAAATCAATTATGAACATTGATCAACGAAAGTTTTTAATGATATTTTATTTTACAGGTGATTATAAAAAAATGCTGTTTCGTACTTTTTAAGGTTTGCAAGTCAATGGAAATGTTTTTATATGAGCATTTAAAATAAATAAATGAAATTATTTCATCTATATTAATTATTCACAAAAATTATGAAATCTTGAATGAATCCCCGTGCAATGATTATTTTCCTGAATTTTGAAGTTGTAATATTGAGATAACAGTGTTTTTTCCACCTCTCAGAGCTATGAATCCCCATTTATTTTTTTTATATCATAGATATGATATAATTGATGGAATGCACTGAGACGAAAACCTGTGCAAGATTCAGTAGTGGTACACATTCCTCACTACAAAGGAATTCACCGTTTTCCTTTGCAAAACATGTCTGGATAAATGAAGAAAAAGATATGCTTTAAAATGCATGGATTAAAGGTACGCACTTAGGACAAATTGCCGAAAGCTGCAACAACTCAATAATAGTAATAATTAATAATAATAAAAAAAAACAATAAGACCTTCCATTCCCACTTGTGCATTCTCCAACCCTTTCCAATTCATTTAAATATTCGTTTCGTTGCGTGTTATTTCATTATTTGGGTTTTTTTATTCAGTTGTTATTTTTTCTTGAGTTTAGGTGTGTTTAATGTAACAGAAACCTTATTAAAAAATAACTAAACAAAACAATTTCATCTTGTTCTGTAGTTTGAAACGAATGCATTTAATTACAACTTACAAGTTTCACTTTAGGATTTATTGTATTTTTAGTTATTTAGGTACTGTAATCAAGTTTCTTTTTTGTCAACAAATATTAATTATTAATTGTTAATTTTTTTTAATGAAGATATTATAAATGAAGTGATTTTAGATCATCATATTATAATCGTATAAATGAGATTGTTTAATTATTTAAAACATTTGAGTTTTGTATTTTATAATTTAATCAATCATTTTGTATATTTTGTATATAATATATTGTATTTTTTATCTTATATTGATAATTAAATATTGAAAAATATGGATGATAATGCAAGTTAACTTACTCTATTTTGGTCGGTATTTAGTCCGTAAAAAGTAAGTCGAGATGACTTATCCTGTATAAAGAATAAAGACTAATTTCTTTTATTAGCCTCACATAATATTCAGCTCCTGGGTTGTAGGTCAGTCTGCATAAAAAATTATTCTTTTGTAATTCTTCAATTATAGTATATCAAATACAAAATTTTAATAATCTTATTTTTACGTAGTTAAATTAGTAGAAATAAAAATCCTATAAACCTATCTCTTAATGGTTTGGAATGGAAAATGAAGCGAATAAGAGAATGGTTTGATCAGGAAAAACCTTAATTTGGTACATTCATGGAAGAACTTACATGTACATCACTATCTAATGTTAGGGAAGATACAATGATATGGAAAGATGAAGAAGGGGACAACTAAACTGTCAAATCAGCCTATAATAAGTTGCTCAAAATGATTCATAGGGAACACAATGAAGTCTTCAAAAAAATTTGGAAGATCAAAGCTCTTCCCTCAATGCAACACTTTGCATGGAAAGTTCTCCTCGTCAGAGTGGCAACTAAGGATAATTTGACTATGAGAGGTATTTTGATAGGATCTACCTTATGTGTTATGTGTAGTAATGATGAGGAAAGTGTCTCCCATTTGTTATTTACATGCAATGTTGCTCAGAGTGTATGGAAACAATGCCTTAGATGGGTAGGAATTACTAGTGTTAATCATAATATCCCACAACATAACTTTAGTTAGTTTGACCTTATGAAATTGAATAGTAAAGAAAACAATATTTGGGGCTATATGTGGATGGCAATTTTATGGGCTCTATTGGACCAGATGAACAAAATTATTTTTAGGAGTGAATTGGTAGACGCTTTAGAGGTCTTTACTCTAGCACAACTTAAAACTTGGGGTGGATAACTAGTAAATACTCAAAAGACAACTTTACATATTCTGAATGGTGTCTAAGCCCTAACACTCTTCTAAGATCCTCCAAATGACGCATTAACAATTGGGTAAGTGGGTAGTTCTTGGATGTACATATGATATATAAAATCCATTGGAGTAGAATAAAGATATAAGACAACTTGTCGTCAATTGCGGACCTAGCATGTGACCGAGGGGAGCCACGGCTCCCCCAAACTTTTTAATTTTTAATTTTATATATATTTATATATTTTTTAAATTTATGTTTATATATTATTTTTATTTTATATATTATTTATATATTTTTAAAAAATAAAATAAAAACTAATTTGATGGATCTTGATTAATAAAGGATTAAGGTTTTGTATCTGACAATAAAGTTTTTTTCACAACAAACCGTTAATAAAATGTAAATATGAAAAGAAAGATAGATTGAGAAACGAAGATGAGAGAACAGAGAGATCAAAGAACTCATATTCACAAGATCTCGTGAATCAGTATCTTAGTATCCTAGTATGATTTATGTAGGTTAGATTTATGATTTTTCTATTACGATATTTCTTCTAAATTAA
>Ga0099822_1006128_pt1 | contig 15686 bp, 10 predicted proteins | sample CowpeawhiteBW_FD_76839 | JGI IMG/M metagenome (GOLD analysis project Ga0099822, IMG submission 76839) | Root nodule microbial communities of legume samples collected from California USA - Cow pea white BW | ecosystem: Host-associated > Plants > Roots > Nodule | place: USA: California | collected...
AAAAATATATTTAATATTTGTTTATTTATTATTTAATTATTTATTATATTATTTTTAAATATATAAATATATATATATATATATATATATATATATATATATATATATATATATATATATATATATATATATTCTCTCTTTTTATTTGACGTTAAATATATAGTGTTCAAATTATATTATTTTCATCATTTATATAAGATTATTTGTAATAAATATTTTTTATCTCTTATTTATTTATATATTTGATGTTGTATATATAACTTCTCTCCTTTTGATTGGGGTATAATAACTAAACAAATGTATTTTTTTTCTTGTTTTAGAACATACAATGAGATCTACATCTAATACTAGAAGTTTTAGAATAAGAGACAACTAGATTTTTTTTTTCAATAATGACAGATACACCGTTTTCTTCAGAAGTGACAGGGTAAAAGAAAATGTGGTTCTATAATTTTAGCTATTAATAAAATTTATTTGGTAAGTGACTTTTTTAGTTCCTTAAAGAAAATAAAGTTCCGTGTTTATTGGTTTTCAAATTTTAAAAATTGGAAGGAAATTCACACGCAAAATGGTTGAATAAAATAAATTTACATTTAATGAAAACTTCCAAATAGAAGTTGAGGGTGTTTTGTAATAAATTTACATTCAATTGATGGAGGAGTTGATTTATTAGGGTCTTTACAGCGAGTATCTTTAGGTCAACATTTGTCATAGTTTATAATTAGAAAAAAATTTGAGACTCAGAAGAACCTGAGAGAACGCAAAAAACATGTTCACATCAGTTTGCAGAAACCTATTTACTTACTAAACTTCAGTTCAGTTCATATCGATTTATTTGGTGTTTTATACTTATTTTAAAATTATATTTGAATTGTTTATTATTTGACATATTTTTATTTTAATGTTAAATCAAGTATTATTATAAAACACATTTTAAATGTTAAATAAATTTAATAAAATTTGATTAAAAAATTAATTACACGTATTTAAAAAGATGAAAAACTAAATTGGTCTAAAATTTTAAAATGAACTAATTCCAAAATTTATTGAAAATTAGTACAGTGAAGACATATTTAACCCATTTTTTCTTTATGGTTGTTCCAAGAAAAGTATATAATTGGATACAGACACACACAGTTGAATAAATGTTCCAGAGCGTGTCCAAATCTCGTTTAATTGATCGTGAATCTTGCGTGAAGTCGCTCTTCAATTTGTCACACGACAAACGGTCCTAGTGACTGCGATTTGAATGCAAACAATTTCCACTATTCCCACTTGTGTTGTGATAGTTTCAATAAAGCACAACTTGAAATCGAAAAGAACCCCACATTGCAATTCAGTGTAAGAACACAGAGAAGGAACAATAAGGAAAAAACAACAAAATTGATCTAACCAGAGTTACACAAGAAAGTATATGCAGGTGCAGATATTTTGACTAAGGTTATGTTACAGACAGAGCCTAGAATATGTACAAGCAATAATACTAAGATATGTAAAGCCTATAACATAAACATGTGTGCTATGAACGTGTTCAAGTTGATGTGGTAACATACAATTTTCAAGGACGTTTATTTGCAGTGTCATGTGAGAGAGGGGAAACTGAAGCTTTAACGCTTCTACCATTGGTTAAATCATCAGCACTTTTCCTACGACCACGTGAGGTATTCACAGAACGATTATGATGCACATGAGGAACCTGCAGCTGCTCCAAATCTGTGACAACTTCGTGCATGTTTGGTCTCAACTTGGATTCTGTTGCAAGGCATTGCAGACAGAGAGTAGCAACCTTAAAAGCCTCATCTATGTCATATTGTCCTTCAAGACGGTTATCCAACACACGCAGAAGCTTTCTCTTGTTTGCCATGTATGGCTTTGCCCATTCCACCAAATTCTGCTGCCCTGATGGTCTGTTCTTGTCCACAGCCCTCCTACCAGATAACAGTTCTACCATAACTACTCCAAAACTGAACACATCACTCTTAGCACTCACATGACCTTCACATAATGTTGGAAAAGTCTAAGTGTGAGTCAAAAGTCTCACATTCGATAAAATAGACAAAGTTAAACACTATATAAAAATAAAGACCCATAACACCATTGTCTTAAGGTTTTGGTGTAAAACTGGTGTCAAATGTTGTGTAAGACTAATGTCATATAACCATATGCAACCACAATCTCTTAATGACTATAACCATAACCCATATATAACCAAAACATATGAAAAAATATATAACCCAACATGTATCGAAGTTTTAAATGAAGACGAAATTCAATTTTGCATCAAAGTTTAAAGACTAAAAACGAATTTAACTCATTTTTGTTTAACCGCACACACAATACCTGTGGCTAGATATTCTGGAGCTGCATATCCATAGGTTCCCATTACTCTAGTGGAGACACTACTTTTGTCAAGTGTAGGTGCTTCTTTTGAGAGCCCTAAATCAGCGAGCTTTGCATTGTAATGCTGAAACAAATGAGCAAGGGAATCTTCAGATATGATATCTAAATAATTTTGAAACCTAATAATAGCCATGGGTCTGTGAAGGGCACATACCGAATCCAACAACACATTTGAGGTCTTGAAATCTTTATATATGACTTTTGTTTCAGCACTGTGGAGAAATGCAAGCCCTTTGGCAGCACCAAGAGCAACTTTCAAACGCAGGCCCCAAGAAAGAGGTTGAAAATATGAACCTCCTGTTGCAACAATGTGGCTGATTTTAGGCACACTTCACAATGTCAACGATTTGAAAAGATGGGAGATGAAGAACTCACTCATGAACAAGTGATTCTCCAAGCTACCACGAGGCATAAATTCATAGACCAGAAGACGGTCTCTATCTTCAAAGCAATATCCAATTAATTTCACAAGATGAGGATGAGAAAGCTGTCCTAGACAGTTGACTTCATCCTAACACAATAAATTTAAACACTGTAAGCCAAACCCGTGTAAGGGTAGCACTTAATCCTCATTTTCCAAGTTTTCATAAATCAGAATCATAAACTCGTCATGCATGAAAAAAGTTGTAATTGAATGTCATTACAAACAACTTTTACACTGCATGATTGCATATATTATATACCAATCACTACAGTATGTAGAGTCATGTTGAAAACTTGAGTTTAGTTTAGAAGAGAAACATGGATAAGATAAGAACCTTGAGACTTGCTTCCTGAGTTATACTGCGCCTTGCCTACAAAGAAAAAACATTCTGAAACATGAATTCATAGTTAAGCATTTAACAGAGGCAGTGCTTGCTTCTTGTTTAGCAGAAGTGAACCAAATCAAAGTGTTTGAAGTTTAAAGAAATAGATTAAACTCACCAACCACTCTTCGTGACCTTGGAAGCTATCCTGGCTAAGTCTTTTGACAGCAACAACAATCCCCGTGCCAGGATTGGTTGCAGAGAGTGAGTTATCATCAATCCAACCCTTAAAAACTGAACCAAAACCACCCTCTCCTAAGACACTGTCCTTACGGAAATTTCTTGTGGCAGCTGTAAGTTCTGTCAAACTAAAGCTCTTCAGATTGGATGAATTCAACATCTCACCCTCACTCTCAAGACTCTGAGGCACCGAAACCTCTGAGACCTTACTAATTCTGCTACTGAGATCTTTGGCATCGGCACTCACATGCTTTGAGTTTAACCCTGAGATGATATACAAACTTCAACTTTCATAAACTACATGGCATATATCAAACATATATCACATTCAGCCGAAAAAACTGGACTTTAGTTAGACAAACCAAACTCATTGAACAAGAGCTATAGCAAGGAAGTTAAAAACATTCCCATGTAGTCTTCTAAGGTGAAGAACACCAAAACCAATCAACACAGAAGCACATGGATCTAAACTCGTTTCATAAGCATGTAGCTAGTAGGGTGCTAAAACAAAGGTGAAGAAAAAAAATCTGAATATATATATACCAGTTTTAGTTTTGGTGCTCAAACAAACTCCCATGATAGAAGGAACACTAATTCCTTGAGCCTTGTTGCCTGTAGATCACAACAAAGTGAGTTCATACACATCAGGTTCAGAAGAAACCATGATCATGAATTGTAAAGAAAGAGAAAAAGAAATATGTGGCATAAAAAAATGGAAAGAAGAATAAATCATAAGTTCAAGAAAACCTGTTTAGGAAGCAAAGCTGAATCAGGGGTTATAGGAAGAAGGAGAATAGAAGGAAGTACATACAGCTAGCCTCTACAGGGGATGCAGGAAGGGAGAAACACAAGTTTGCTGACATGTAGACCTTATTATTAGTGTTAACTTGTGTGTGGTCCCTAGAGAGAGAACAGAAAGACCATTCATAAGTTAAAGAGCAAGTTGACCAAAGTTTCAGATAAAAACTTGGAAGGATTAGAAAAGACAAAGAGATAAAGAAGTTGAAGTGACTAAAGAAGGTGGGTATGGCCATTCAAGTAGCATTGCATGGCCTGATGTAATGGAAGGAACTCTTTTGGTTCAGATTTTTTGAACTTACAGATAAACTTAACTTCAAAAATTAAGTGAAAGATGTTCAGATATTTTCCTACAGTTTAGTCATTGTTTATTCTTTTGTATTATCAGTCAATCACAGATGATTTTTTTTTTCAGAATATAGAAAATTATCAGTTTAACTTAATTTTATGAAGACCTTGACAGTACTTTCTTGTGGACAAAGTGTCACACCAGTGCATGAATCTGCCAGCAATGAAAAATCTGATTTATCAGCAAACAAAAAAATCTGTGCTAATTTATCAGCTTCTAGTTTAAACCATACTCACTTTATTAAATAAAGCAATGAAAAAAATACTACATAAACAACATGATGATTTCACAAAAATATGCTGCATAAAGAGTAGAATCTTGGTTAGTTGTTTCACTTTATGCAGAAACTACAGAAAAAGTTACTGTGAATGAGTTGGATTATTATTTTGTTAGGTTGGCATTTATTTATGATCTATGATAAGGTGATAGAAGGTTTCCTGGTTTGGCTTTTGTTGTGTTTGTGGGTGTGAATGATTTGAAGAGGGTAGGGTCTTACATCAAGTTGGAAGAAAGCTTGGTTGTTTTGTAGCATTGCATGTTGAGAAAAAATGGACCCCTTCAGCTTTTGCCACTTGCTGATTAATGTTAACCACACTTCACGCAAGTGATGCTCAACACGCTCGCTTCTCATTATCCATGTCCCATATCGGAATATCCTAATTTTATAATACCCTCGTGCCATTTCTAGATTTTCTGTGTTCCATAATTTAGATTAATTTAATAGTTAATTACACACACTTAAAATATTATTATAATTATGATTGTACTAATTCTTATAAATCCTAAGTAAATATTTAAATATTTATTCACAATCATGTTTTTTTTTTTATTGTTTATGAATATTATAGATTACTTGTTTAATATTCAATTATTTTTTATGTTCTTTATTAGAAGTTTTTATTAATCTGAGAGTTAGACATCTTTTTATATAGATTTCTTTTCGATTTTTAATAACTACAAAATTCATTAGTGGAAAATTCATAAAATTCATGTATATGATGGAATCTCCTCTTTTCGCGTCTTTCAAAGACGTTCCTCATTTTTTCTATTAAAAAAATCGGTAATTCTGATTCAATTATTAGTTTGAATTATATTTTATTTTAGTTCGGTTCAATCTCAAATTTAATATTTGCATTTAAAACATCATAAAAATAATTTCATAATGTTAGAAATAGAGAGAACTGATAAGTATATTAAAATAACATTTTTTTAAATAAGTAAATAACATGTTTTTTTTATTTAAATGGAATAACCAGAACTTCGAATTGAAAAAAAAAATAGAGAAAAAATTTATGCTTAACTTTTAGTTTTCGTGTGTGTAAGTTAGTTGAAATGTCATTTTAGATAATTGATTTTGTTTGATATATAAAAAATTAGTTTTCACGTAAGAAAACGAGTTAGCATCAACATAGAAAAGAAAAAAAAACAGAGATTTTGGTGTGATGCTCTCAAACTAAGATTCGTTTATATTTATAATCTATGGAGGGACTCGAATTAGTACAAAATTGACAACAACAATTTAAAATAAAACGTGGATAATATTTTTTGGACGGCTTGGATGACTCATTAATTTTTTTTTTCTGATCTGATTTAGAATTCTCATAGGTTATATTTTATAAATTTATGATAAATTATAATATAGGACAACATAAACAATATATGTTAATATATAAATATATATCTATATTTATATAGAGAGAGACTATTAGTCATTTCATATGATATTATATTAATTAAAGAATTTAAAGCTTAATCAATAGTCTTAAAAATCTAACTAATTTTTTCCTCATTAATGGTTGTCTAGTCCAATAAAGTCAACCATAATAAAGGTTTAATATTTGTCTGCTATTCTACAGAACTCATAAAGAGTAAGAAAAATATTATGAAGTTATTTGTAAAGTCATTTCTTCTGAATAATGTCACAGTATAATTTAGCTATTTTAATCTTTTAATTAACAAAAAATATTTTCTATCTTCTTTCCGACAAGAAAATGAAGGATATTTTGTTATCTTTTCCATTCTTTCCCTTTTCACCTTTTGTGTTATCTTTACTTTAGTGATGTCTTCTCCACTTTGCTTCTCTTCAAAGCCCTGGGCCATAGTTACAAGAACAAACAACAAAACTAAAAGTAAATGTTTAATATTTAAACAAATAACAGAACATACGATTATCCATTTTTACATATTTAGTGTGATTGGAATATATAACTTTTTATTATTTCAATAATCAATTACAGCCAGAATAAGTTTCTATTTAACATAATTAATTTTATTTGATAAAAAAAACCAGCTTTTATGCATTGAATTAAGAAAAAAAAAGAGATATGTACTGATTTTAAAATAATAAGACAGATAGAAATAGAATAAATGGGACAATTTTGATAGGGCAATCTTTAAACATAAATAGGTCACTTTAAAATAATCACAGTGTTGGTGTAACAAAACAACTGAAAATTTGTAGGACTAAGAGTAATTAAACCTAATTAAAATTAATTTTTGAGTAACATAATTTTTGTATAGTAAAAGTGATTTTTTTTTTTTGTATAATGTTGGATAGTTTAAATCAAAATTGATTTGGAATGTAGAATTACTAAAATAAATTTTTGAATGATGAGGTGTGTAGTTGAAGTTAGGTGAGAAGACAAAGAAGGTGGTTTCTTAAGTCATGATTGAGTATGGACCTTAAGGATACTTTTGAGAGGTATATTATTTGTTATACATACTTTCCATGATACAACAAAAACTCCTATGCTAAGAACCACAACATCATGCACAGAGTACAAAACTCACGCAATACATAACTCACGCAATACATAACCGTTACTCTATGAAAATATATAATATAGAAACTTGTTCTTATTCTTTGAAGACTTAAGAGTCTTAGAATATAATTTTTTTTAAACAAAGTTTATGCAGTTTTAAACTTGGAGTCTTTTCGGAACACTTAAGTTAGGTGTCTTCCTTTCCAATTATAATTAGCTACCCTGCTATATAAAACGACAAACTAAAAAAATTTAACAATTTTATTTAATCATTTTCATTTTTTTAATTAATAGCGCATTTTAATTAAAAAAATTATTACAAGTACGATGGTTGCATTCTCCTATCATTACGCAACAGATCTTTGTCGCCTATTATGCAGCAAGAAAATAATCTATGAAGTGATTGAATTGTGTCTAAGGCTAGATATACAAATGAACTATTCTTATTACGTTATTTAACTAATTTTAAAAACAAAAAGCTAGACATTTTCTTCTATGTAACAAAAAAATTACAAAAATAATCCATCATAAGCATGAAGCAAGAACAATTCTCTAGATGGAACATTATTCCTACGATTAAAGAACGTGTAATCCATTACAAAAGTGAGATAACCCAAATTCATTTTGGGTCGCAAGAAAACACTATTTCCCTAGGCCCAAATAAATATAAAAATAAGACTGGAGAGTCCAAACAACATAGCACGACTCAATGATTTGAGTAAATATCATAATGTTTATAACAATAAAACCAAAATCTCATCTTAAAAAACATTTCAATGGAGTTAGTGGCATAGACTTTCTCTGGATAGTATTGAACCAGTAATATGTGATATGGACCTTATTGAATGGAAGGAGGTAACTCCTTAACAGCAATGATCTTCACAATGGATAAAGAGTAGTTACACTAAAAACTCATTCAAACAAGTGTCAGGATTCCAAAGCACTGTGATTGTATCACCACAAATTTATTTAACAAGGATTGTTGCGTACTAATTGCAAATTAGTGTTCTCTACAGTAATCTCATTTCTCAAGACCCAAAAATGTAAGTAAGCAAAGTGCATTCAGAATAACCATAAACAGTTTTTCATTTAAAGAAGTTGACAGATATCAATCTTGTGTTGCAGCTCCTTGGTTGAGCTCGGCAAATCTCATGCCAACCCTCATAGAATGCTTCAGAAATTTCTCTGCACATCTTCGGACACAAGTTTCCTCTTGCTTTTGCAGAGATTTATGCTTAAAAGTGTCAACACAATCAGTAAAGCATCTCTCAACAAGTGAATTATACATTCTCAGACTGCAATGAAACCCAAACCATGATCAGGAACGCCATCACATACCACAAGCACAAGATCAACTAAACAAACAATTGCTATACCATGATTGACAATGGTTTTCCAAAATTTTCCCTCTCACAGATAAAATAAACTGTCAAAATGTCCCAAACTAAAACATTCAGGCATAATTTTAAACCGTAATAAATTATTAAATTCATACTCAATAGAAATAATATATCCCCTAAAGGGCTCCTGAAGTAATGAACAGTAAACCTCTTCAATTATTAGAAACCATTCTCAGTAGTCCATCCAGTATTGAAAGAACCTCCATGATTAAACCATGGTAGTCAAATATATCAAACGCCATATTAGTTTTATTACTTTAGGGATATTTAGGAAGGAAATTGATATTTAGTATACCAAATTGATTGTTCGATCTTTCAAAATACATCCAATCACCAAAATTTCAGCAGTATATTCCCACAATTACAAAATGGAAACTAATAAAGAGGGTTGGTTTGATCGAATGGAACTTATTTCAAACCATCTAGGTCAGTTCCAAGAAATGTAGTTCCCAAAACGTCCAGAAGCAACATTCACGTGCTGCGCTGGTTTTAAGGAGAACTTCGCTCTGGGCTTCATGGAAAGGGATCACACAGATATTCTATAAAAAAATAGTGCTGCCCTAACAAATTAGCATGAAGCCCCCAAATCTAAAAGGAAGTCATCAACACACACAAGCTCATACAATATACCTAGATTCCAAGTTCGAAAATGGAAAACGAATGAATGTAACAAAGTGAAGGTGATAAGAAGCAAAACGAAATTACCTGTCACGGATTTGCAGCTGTTCCATCATGGCAGACATTCTTTGCCTATCTGCCTCAGGGAGCGATTCCAGATCCGCTAACATGCTTTTGTCCATAATTGATCCACTGATCAGTCACCGTCGAGGGTTTTGCGAGAAATTACGGAAGAAGAAACCGCAATGGAGACAAAACCCTAACACTGTGGGGAAAGAAGAAGAAGAGGATGAAGGTATATATAGGTCGCACCACCAGTTTCCACTTAACCTAAAATTATTCAGGGCTTCAGCTTTTGACCAAAACGCATCGTTCCGCCTCTGTGTTTTCGTTTTTGCCCCTTTTTGTTTTTTTTTTTTTTGTTTTTGTTTTTTATGTTTTTCTTTCTAAGAGACTAAGGGTACCAGGTTACATTTTTTTTTACTAAAAAAACACGAATCAATTGTTTTTTAAAAGATTTCAATACCGCATGATAATAATATTTAAGCATACATCCAATAAATGTACTTTAATTCCTTTATTTATTTATAATATATATATATATAATAGACTAATTACATATTTTTTTTAGTCTAAACTAATGGACAAATTAGACGCATACTCTTGAATAAAATATTTTTTGGTAACATTTTTGTTTGAAGAAAGGGTTTGTAAGACTTTTATTCATGAGAATATTTCTACGATATTTTAAATTCTGACATATTTTTTAATATCAACAGTTTAAAATTAAATTTGATATTTTAAAAAAGTCTATCAATAACTAAAATAAAAAATATCACGGTATAATTTTTTTACATAAATATAAGACATAATTTCACGTTAAAAAATATTTGTTAAAAATATTAATCATGATACAATAATTACATATTGATAAAAAAAAAGTTATTATGAATTTTAACTATATAAAATAAAGATTTATTCTGCGAATTTACCAGTTAGTTTTAGAGCTTGTAATTCTTAAGTTTATAAATCTGATTCGGGAAAGTACATTCTACAGTAATAGGAAAAATATGAAAAAAGTCAAACATTCTTTATCGCCTTGAAAAAAAGAAGAGAGGTAGAATACTGGAGAAGAAAAGGGAGGGAGATTGCGGAAGAAGAAGAGAAAAAGTGCAGAAAAAAACTCATTTCAAAAACTATTTTCTGAATTTTGGAAAACACTTCTCGAAACATATTTCATGTACAAATACTTTGGAAAACTTATTCTCGAAGATATTTTTGTAAGTTCTAGAAAGCTTTTCTCGACATTCTTATTTGAAAAAAAAAATTAAAAAAAAATTTATGCGCTTTGTATATTCTGTTTCGAAAATCATGTTCCGAAAATCTTGTTTCAGAAATACTGCTTTGAAATTCTAAGAAGTTAATTCTGGCAAATTTTTGGAATTTGTAATCTAAAATCACTTTTTTGCAGTACAAATGGTCATTTCCACATTTTGATACGTGCTCGAAGAAATGTAGGGGTGCAAGAAGTAAAATCGTAACGCCTTTGTTGAAGCCGCTTAATCCAGAATTATTTTTGGGACAATATTATTTTAGGGTTTTTCTTCCTGCACTCCCAATTTTTCTTCCTACACCCCCAACCTTTTTATAATTCCACTGTTACTCTTTTGGTTTGTGGTTATCGGCTTTCAGAACTAGGTGTTACCGGCTTTCAGAATCCGATTTTATTGATTTTCAAGATACGAACAGTAGTGAAATATAAATAAAAATTTTAGGGGTGCCAAATTTAATTTTTTTATATATAAATTAAATTTCTAGTTAAATAAAAAGTTTTTCATTTTCTTTACTTAAACCATTTTAAACCATTTTTATAGAATGATTCACGTATTCAGTTTTTAATATTTCTAAATCATTGAATTCACGCAACAGAAATATTCTATATTTTTATTCCAAATCAAGGTTATCCAACTAATTCATTATGTGTAGCAAAATTTGAAATGCAACCTAAGATATATCCATAAATTTTATCATTAGAGCAGAAAACACAACAACCTTTAAATTTCATAATTTAAGGTTGTACTAATTTGAGTAAAAATATAATTAAGGTTCATGCCAATTTGATAAAAGAATTCATAAAATCATAATTAGGGTTCATACTAATTTGGGTAAAACTTAATTTGGAAGAAATATTATAGGAGAATCATAAATTTAAGATACATAAATCATAATAAAATATTAATGATTTATGATAAATATTAGGATAACCATTTATTTACTTACTTTTCGTTTTTACTTTAATACTTTCTTGATGACTTATTGAGAAATAATTTATTATGACCAGAGATAGAACCTTAATCGCTTTTATCAACCAACATCCATCAAATTAATTTTTATTTTTAAACAATAAAGATATATAACTAAAAAATATATAAATAAATTTATTATAAATTTTCTTAAACTTAATATAAATAATATAATTACATATAAATATAATTTTAAAATATATAAAAATATATAAAAAGAATTAAAAACAAAAATTGGGATTACCAGCTTTTAGAATCCAGTGTTACCGACTTTCAGAAATCGGTGTTACCGGCTTTCAGAAACTGGGATACCGAATTTCATTTATGGAAGTGCAAGTTGGAGAAATATTTAATTTATAATTTATTTTTATTTTTTTAAGAATATAACGGTCTTTACAATCAAATTTAGAGGTGCAGAAAGAAAAATTGGGGGTGCACGAAGAGAAACCCTTATTTTAAAGCCTAAAAACTTGGACAAAAATCCATTTTAGACCCGACAGTATTAGTTACTTACGCAGAAATATAAATCAATGAGTATATACAATCAATTTCATTTGCTCTTAATACTTTTTAAATAAAAAAAATTTATATTTATAATAGTAATCAATCAGAAGTAAAATTCCAGCTGTGCAAGAAAACTATATCAGGTGACACTTGTCATATTCTCATAATTTATTTTCCATATATTCTCATTTGCACACTATATTGTTTTACATTTTGCTACTCCTTTTATTATTATCAACAATAAAATTAACTTCTAATATTACTAAATCAACTCCTCTGCTTTTTACCATCTTTGTACCACTGAGTATACTATTTTTGTCGTATCATGGTTAGAAAACACAGCTCTCGGTCAAATTTTAATTTGTTTCATTTAGTTTCTCAATTAAATATATAATAAGAGAAGAAAATTTTTTAACACTCTTTACATGTATAAAATTTCTTACAATTCTCACATATTCCATCTTCTTTTCCGCCTTTTTCACTAAAAATAAGATAATTTTATCCATTCATTTTAAGTAAAAATATCAAAATGAGATCAAACGAGATAGATTTTTTTTAATGTGTATCAAATTAGACTTGATTAACTTGATTCTTAGGTTAAATGGATTGGAGTAAGTTAAATGTATTAATCTATAACTCACTAACAACAATATTGCTTTTTACCATTTTTTTGTTATAATTTTTATTACTTTTAGTTAAATAGTAGAATATTGTTTAATAATATTTGAATAGTTTAAATATTTATTTTATTTATTTGTCGTTGACATCTTAATTTTTAACTGGTGTCTTTATAATAATGTTCGACTAAATAAGTGAATATATTGATTATAATACTATAAAAAAAATTAGTCAATCCACTTTTACTGTGTTACGATAAATATATAAAATAAATTAGAATAACAAATCATCATTAAATGAGTCAATCCATCGAACTCATAACTTGTGATCAGTCAAGTTGAGATACAAAATTTTTAATTTATTAAAGAAAGAGTCGAGTTAAGCTGACTTGTTTCTATTTTAACTTGGTGTGTTTGTATTAAAAGATGAATTTGGAAGAATGGATTTGAATGGGAGGAAAATGGGGTAAAGTCGGGGTTGTTTAGATTAAGTGAGAGATAATGAAAGTTTGTCTATGATGTCATCAGTATAATATACTAAAAAAAATGTTATAATGGATAATATTAGATGTTTATTAAAATACTCTTGAGAGAAATTGCGTTGTAAATTTAAAAGTAATTGGTATAAATTATGTTAAAATGAAATTTAATTTTTTATTTAAATTGAAAAAAGTTATCATAAAGAATTAAATTAAAGTAATATTACTTTTCTCATTAGTTGGTCGTAAAGCCAAAAAAAAAAACAAATTTAGGGAATTCTTAAGTTCTTAGGGACATATACATAGATGCACCGGTATGAGCTCATTTTTTCTTCCATTATTCACATTTTTTAGGAGAGTGGTAAGTCACATTTTCACGCTGGCAATTCACCTAATCTCTCTACAAACAAACATGCCAAACATCCGCAAATCAATCTTGGTACACATTACTTCACCCGAAACAAACATATCAGTAATGAGTCAATTCATATGAACTGAGTTAATTCATTTTGATACCCGCAATTTTAATAACTACATTTTATTACATTAGAATTAAACAAATATATAAGTGACGATTTGTATATTTATCCATTCCTTTAAAAAATGTAGGCTATATTAACCCAATAACAATCCTACTTTTTTTAACCTATATCTAAAGATGATCCCTATGATGCAACTAAAAAACAGCAATAAGTCCAACCTTAGTAAACCCTAGATCCATGAATGGCTTGGCAAAATGGAAGTGTGCCCTCCAAAAAAAAAAAGAGCATTTTCTCTACCTTTGTTCCCTTGAATGAAGTTAAGAATTTACTATTTGAGAGGGTGACACAAATGATGGAAGAAACATTGAAATGGTAGTGTGAAAGTTGTTGATGGCATATAGATAGAATGAAATGAGAGAGAAAACGCGTAATTGTAATTGTTGAAGCTAATGAGAATGAGATTGAGATTGACAATGACGATGGTGGGTAGCTATTGCCTAATATGGTCAAATCTCATGGATTGTGTATGCTCAATGGCTGGCATTCTAATAATAAAATATCTCTCTTTCTCACTATAACTTCTTCATTCTATCTTCATCTTTTTCTCTCAACACTCTTTCCTATTGCTCTTTCTATTTCTAGTTGTGTTTTCTTTGGCACATCACACAGTTTTCTTGACTTTCAAATTTTGAACTTCCGACATTCTCTTTGCCCATTCAACCATCAAACACAATTTCCAATGTCTGTTCACAAAATGAACTTTTAAAATCACTTTGGAATAATCGAACTTATTTTTTATCCATTTTTAATTTATTATTTCAATTACGATTAGATCATTATATCACATTATTAAAAAAAATTAAAACAAATGATTTAATGATAATTAAAATAATAAATTAAAAATAATTAAAATAAAATACTTAATAAGAATACATTTCTTTGATGACCACGGTAGTTCAATGCCTGTAATCACTGGACAATACAATTTAATTTGGATTCTGAATATTATTTGTGTATTAAATGAGAACTTGTATAAAAAAAATATAATGCGATAACTTGAAAATCAATTTTTTGAACCATTTAGGAGTTTGTTTTTAACAAAAATAAAATAAAAAGAAAGAGTGAAGTAAAATATATGTAAAATTATTTAAAAAGAAAAAAGCTTGTTTAGTGTAGAACAAAGAAAATTCAGCTAACAATAAGTCCAGGTACTGGTATTCAGATGTCTAGACTTTCAACTTTGGCATTTGATTTCTTGTCCTTTAAAATTGGTAAACGTTTTTGTGAACCATGAAAAAGAGGTCAACTCTCTTAAAGCATAATTTTGAAATTTATGTATGTATAGGGAGAAAGAGTCAAGTTTTAATTTATGCGTGGATAGTTATTTTTTATAAAATTATAAAATTATAAAATATTTTTTATAAAAAAATTTTGCAAAAATTGTTTTATACAAAAGATTAAAAAAAAAAATTGATGATACTTCTACATGTAAGTTTATTAAACGCAACAAACAATCCAAACTTTTTACAACAATATAAAATCTATATAAATGATGCAGTTGTAAATATTATATTCATGCAGAAGACAATGATTTTCTTCAAGACAAACGGTGTTTTCAAAACTTTTAAGTAAAAAAAAAAAAAAAAATCCACTAAAGAAATCTTGAAATTGAAGTTTATAAATCTTGGATCCAACATTATTTGACACCTAGATAAGTTTTGGAGATTTTGGCCTCTAAACAAAAATCCTGAATAGACCAATCTATGGCTATGGAAAGAAGGTGAGAGAATGAAGATAATTTGACTAATGAAAAGTGGTTATTATATATCGAATTGTGTTCAACGCATTAATCAATTGCATTTTAATGCTCAAGAAAAATTAAATTAAAAAAAAAAAAAAAATATATATATATATATATATATATATATATATATATATATATATATATATCTCTTGAGTTCTGAGCAAATCATGATTAACTATTTAAA
>Ga0099822_1006130_pt1 | contig 15684 bp, 4 predicted proteins | sample CowpeawhiteBW_FD_76839 | JGI IMG/M metagenome (GOLD analysis project Ga0099822, IMG submission 76839) | Root nodule microbial communities of legume samples collected from California USA - Cow pea white BW | ecosystem: Host-associated > Plants > Roots > Nodule | place: USA: California | collected...
AAAAAAAAAAAAATATAATTATATATATATATATATATATATATATATATATATATATATATATATATATATATATATATATATATATATATATATATATATATGGTGTGTGTGTGTGTTAATCACGTGGAAAATTGTATGAAAATATGCGTTATTAGCAAAATTGGTTTATAGTTAAAATAGGTATCAAGGTTAGTGTCACGTGTCAATTTATGGTTGTTTTTTCTTTGTTTAATTTAGTCGATATATTCGTTATTTTTGTTCAATTTAATCTCAATTTTTTTTTTAAAATAAATCAATTTTGTTCATTTCAAATTGACACCAAATTTAATATCTTCTATACAAATTATATTAATATTTTTTCTAAAATTTACATTTTTATTAATTATCTTTTAAATTGAATTATAAATTATTAAATTTAATTATAAATTGAATAAAATTCTTATATTTAATTGTTAAATAGAATATAATTATTTAAAATATTATAAGAATATAATTATTAAATGTTTTTTTTCTAATATTTATATTCTAAAATACTTTTAAAATTGATATTTAAAAATATTTTAAATATTCAAAATATTTTAGAAAAGTAAACTAATATGTGTAAAATTAACATTTAAATATAAAATATTTTAGATTTTAATATCTAAAATGCAATAAAAATATTAAATATTTTAGATTTAATCGTGAATTTTACAAATATTAATATATATTTTAAAAATTTTAATAATTATATTTTAATAATATTTAAACAATTATCTTCTATTTAACAATTAAATCTAAGAATTATATTCTATTTATAGTTAAATATAATAATTTGTAATTGAATTTCAAAAATAAGTAATAATAATGTCCATTTTAAAAATTAAATTATTCTATTTTAGCAAAACTTAAGACTAAAATAAACAAAAATAACGAATATAGGAACTGAACTGAATAAAAATAACGAATATCGAGATTAAATTAAATAAAAAGAAATAATACAACCACGAACTTACGTGTGACACTAGCATTGACATGTGGTATAATTATGACTTAACACATGAACAATTTTTTTGAAATTAGAATTTTTAAAATTAAAAAAAATTAAAAAAAATTAAAAAAAATTAAAAAAATCAGGAGCTGACATGTGGCATGTACTGTTAAAAAACGTTAACTATTTAAACACCATTAGTCAAAAGGACCAAATTGACCAAAATTTGACGAAAATAAAACTTAATTGAACACAAAACGAAAATAAGGACAAATTTGAATAAAAACAATAAAAATAGGACTAAATGTATATTTAAGCCTAATTTAAAAGACTTTTAGCAAAATATAATAAGATATGTTGATCTCAATTAAATGGAGAATACGTTAAAGCTAAAAATTGCAGGACCTAAAGCAGAAAATATAGGATTAATCATGTTTTTATGCTTCAACTTATAGTGAAAATTAGAATTAGTCTTTCTTAAAAATATGGAACCAATTTAATCCTTTATCTTTAAAAATACGTGAATTTAGTCCTTTAAACCGATTTTTTTTAAAGTTTATTTGACATTTTAAATATGTTTATCAACTAACATTGTAGTGAACATGTGCCAAACAATGTAAACAAATTAAAATACTATAATAAAATGTGTTTGAAATGTTAAATAAATCTAATAAAATTTAGTTAAAAGGATTAAATCCTCGTATTTACAAGATTGAAAGACTAAATTGATTTAAAATTTAAAAAAAAAACTAATTTTAATTTTTACTAAAAATTGAAGGACAAAAAGATATTTAACTCGAAAATATAAAACGGGTGATGGTGGAATGGAAGGAGCTGCAGAGGAAGTAATGGTGAAAACATAGAGTGAGATGGGGAGGCGAAGGGCAGTTTTGTCTTTTAAATATTCAATGGAGGTGGAGGAAGAAAACATAGGATGGAAAAAGAAATACCCTAGTTAGTTATCTTCTAAGGACTATTTCGATTGGCCTGACTAGTGGGCTCTATTTTCGGACTCAATAATCATGAGATAGGGTGAAAAATTTAATTTAGGAATCAGCATTGTTTTCTGCACCCGTTCATTTTCTTCTAACTCCCTATCAATATATTTCAGAATTTTGTATCCAGAAAAGAAAAATATGTTTCCGGAAATTTTGTCTGGATATTGTTTTCCAGAAATTTTTTCCATAATTTTTTATTTGAAATTTTCTTTTCGAAATTGACTTCCGAAATTCATTTTTCAGATAATGACTTTCCTCTTCCAAAATCTCCTTTCTGAAAAATCTTCCAAAAGGCAAGTATTAAATGAAATGATAGGGTACAGGAAGAAAATAATAGAGTGCAGGAAGCAATTGTATTTAGGAATTCGACAGATCAACCCATGGATCCAAATCCAAATACCGACTAGGCCTAATTGCCATATTAGTTTAATTTTCTTGCATTCATAATAAACCTCACATTTTAAGGTAAATTTATATTTTTCCATTAAAACTATTTATGTAATATTTATAATTCAATTAAGTAATAATACTACAAATATTTCATGCTAATAGATAAAAGGGTGGAGGAGGGAGCAACACTCCTGTTTTAAAACGTGGGACTCGCAGTTATATATAATATTCTTTCCAATTTTCTAGGAAACAAGAAAAAACATATTTTATTTTCACTCCTGTTATTGGTAATATTCACTTTTTTTATATATAACGTTATTTTATTTTCTAGAAGAAAGAAAGAAAGTAAGTTTATTTCTTTTATTTTTTTATCAAATAATTTGCAGAATTATTTTACTTTTTCGTCTCGCTTTTTCCAGTCCCTTTCTTTCCTTTGAAGTGATTTATAAACCAAACATACATTAAAGTATACGTATCGTCCATTTATTTAATTATTTGCTACATTAAAATACAAAGAACTAAAAAGTTAAAGAGAATCACACTTGAATTTCCTTTATTTAGATAAAATTATATTCTCAGTCCCTCCATTTGTTTTTCCAACAAAATACAATATTGAAATTCATAGTATTATGAAATCAACACCCTATTTTATTTAAGGACTTTCCTATTAACTTAAAGTTGCGACATGAAGTATACATTCGTATGTAATGTATTTTTCTAATCAGTAGAGAATTTTAACAGAAACATTCGATATCAAGAATTGTAACTATAATAACAGTAGAGAAGTTAACATTTAGTCATATTACTTAATTATTCAAACGTCATTAGAAAAACGTTATGAATATGAAAGCGACTTGATATGAAGTATATTGATGCAGTTCATCATGGAAAACTTGGACCATATTTTGAATACATCTTGCTTTCTAATAACATTATTTCATCCACAAACTTTCAACTCAAAGTTTTGTTTTTGAAGCTTAGATCTCAACTAATCAACGGTATATATAGTAACAAAAAGAAACATTCTTAAAAAGATAACATGAGTAACTGGAAGTGGTGGAAGAAGAAGAAACAGTGTTGTTTTGAAGCAAGAGTGACCCACTTGCATATGATCATGCTTTAACTTAACGACATGATGAGAATCACAGGATTTTATGATTAGCTTTCGGCTTTTGTATATACTTGGCTTGATGTTGACCATGCCATGGGGTCATCCCATCATCCATTAATATGGACAAAACACACTCTGTGCAATGCTCTGGCATGACATGCCCATTGCACCGTCCATCAAATAATCAATCATCAATTTAAATACCTATCATCTTCCCACCACTTTATTAGGACCTAGCATTAAAACAAAACACCAAATGTTGTTTCAAAAATATGTGTTACGTCATCATCGTGCTGCGAATAATGTAATACCACATTATTGATGTGTTTTTCTCTGTGGAGTGAGAATGCGGTGTCGTTTTGTGGGTGGAGTGAGATGCAAATTCGAATCACTGGTTAGAGGCTTCACGAGAGTGATGGATTTCTAACCTTTTTCTCTTACCCATCATTTCCTTCTACGACTATCATCATGAATACCATCTTTTGTTTTTACTTTTCTCTTCAATCCCCGAAACCAGTCATCACAATCACAAGGGTTCAACTTGTTTCAGCTCGATAAAGTCAACTGCAAACAAAATTGCTCCAATTAATTAAATTCTACGTCATTTACCAGAACTAGAATTGTGTTGCATTTAGTAGTTTTTTATGTAAAATCCTTGAAAAAGAAAAATAATAAAATAGTATTTTACAAATGAGATGCTGTCATGGAAGGCTTTATGTTTTAAGAATCAGGATGTCAGTGGTCATTGTTATTCTATTTATATTATTTTTTATTATGGAATTTTCAATGATTTAAGATTTACCTAACTGTACCAATATTCATCATAGGATGATTACAATGATAAAATAATTGAAGGAAAAGAAGATTGGAAAATACCAAGGTGAAGTGAGCAAACCATGATGGCATTCACCTAAAATTCATATAATGATTAACGTATATGTTATGTATTGTAGATCACTTATAATAATACAAAATAAAATATACTTAAATATAATTATTTACAAAAGAGTCAAAATAAAAATCTTTGCTCGATTGAGCAAACATTGGATAAAAACTGAGTTAAGTTGCAGTGTTTTTTTTTTAATGAAAAATCCATTGCTTAAGCAAAACTAAGGCATAAAAAAAATCTACTTTTAATTATATTATTGTTGAAGGAAAAAATCTTTTGTTTGATTAAAAATAGAGCAGAAAGTAAGGCCAGTCTGTGTTTTATATTCGTTTATGCAAAAATCATCCGCTTGGAGAAAATATTAAAAAATTAGCATATCAATGGTAGAATCAAACCAAATTTCAAGAGTATTTTAATAATAGAATTTCAAAATAATTTAAATTAATAATCCAAACCATAACTTCTCAAGCGTCATCCTTTATAACATCTCTTTTGAGATGTCATGTGTAATTTTATAAACGTTAAACTTACAAAATATAAAACTCTGATATCACCTATTAAATAGGAAACTTTCCAATATTTTTCAAACATTTGCCAAAAAGGACATTTGAACAAAACTTTATTATTCAAAATAAGACATTAATAAAATAAACCAAACCAGTTTAAGTCGTTAAAACCAAAACTCATTACAAATCATTTCAAATTCAAAACTCGATCAAACTAATACATTTGTCTTATTCAAAAGTAAATACTTCCAAATGCTTTTCATAAAAACTCTTAGAAAGCTTTCCCATGAGCTCCTCACAACTATGCTTCTCCACTAGCATCTCCATCCACATCTTCTCTCAAACATACACGTCAAACGATCATCACACAAACACAAACAACACACAAAAGCAAAGGTGAGCTAACCAATTAAAACATCATACAACAATATATTACCCTCATGTAACTCACCTTGCATTATCACAACATATGCATAAACTTAAACAAATTAACAACCCATCACATGATCCTAGAACCAAAACATGCAATCAACACATATTACCACCAAGTAATATCCAACGATATGTCATTCTCTCATAACCCACCATTCTACCTTTCAGGCACAACAACGCCTCTTGGAAAGAGCCTTTTTTCCCTACTTTTTATAGACTTATAAGCAACAACTCTATCCACTCCCCACACCCTTGGGTAAGAACACTCTTGCTAAGGTCATGCCAAAAACTTAGGTTGAAAGAAACCCTTTTACCATGACTCACCAAAGTCCTTTGGGTAAAAGAACCATCTTGACTTTACAGTTATCAAAGAATACATATTGTCACCTCAAATATGTACACCCATACATATCATATCTCATCACAAGATCAAACATACCTCAACTCATCATGCAATTACATCATATCATGTCACGTCATCATAAGATTAATCATGCATCATCCTTCTATCATAACCCAAGCATTATATTTCCTTACACTTAAGGATTTTAACATACAACTCACCCAAAAATATTGCACCAAATACAAAAACAACCATATATTTAAACCAACAACTACATCATGTAAAGAAAACAACAACAACAACAAAACAACAAGTTCCACAAGTGACCAGTGGATTTTTCCACAACCTGTGGATTTAGCTCCAGAAAACAAAAATATGAACTAGCAAGTTCCACAAATGACTTGTAGATTCTTCCACAACTGGTGGATTTGACTCCAGAATAAATAGAATGCAAACCAACAAGTTCCATAAGTGACCAATGGATTTTTCCACAACCTGTGCATTTAGCTTTGAACATACAAGAGTAAAAACAACGAGTTCCACAAGTGATCAGTGGAATTTCCCACAACCTATGGATTTGACTTCAAACATGCAAGAGTAAAAATAACGAGTTCCATAGGTGACTAGTAGATTTTTCCATAACCTATGGATTTGGCTTCGAAAATGCAAGAGGCAAACCAAGAACTAAAATTCACCCAAACATTTACACAACTCATAAATTCTTAATAAACACAATAGATTTTACTACACTTGAACCCAAATTAACAGTACATATTGGAACCATACTCATTCCACGAACTTTACCCAATACCCCAAATTTAACCAAATCATACTACTCCAACACAGACCATAATTTCATCATCACAAGGAAACATCTCCAATTGCTATTACACCATGGATTTCCCATATGCTCAAGAAAAACAACATAAAAAATTTTATTCCATACAACATTTTACCTCTACTTTTCTAAATGAAAAATTCAATCCATCAAATACTTTAAACAAAATTTTCAATCAACTTACCTCCAAACCTTTACACTTCGCAAAATTCCATAGCCACATCCAAAAATCCATTATCATATCATACTTATTTCAATCATAAAAATTGACAGCAATTATAAACAAAAAAATATTTTTCCTTATCAATAAACTTAATCTCAAACGATACATTTCACACTATCACCATGAATTCAACCATTAAAGAAACTTGTTATCATATTTTATTTTAAGGAGAGAGAGAGGGGGTGTTAGTGGTTTAACTCCCCTAACCTAGTTCCTTTCTCAAAATTGATAAATCAAGAATTCTTTCGTGATGTCCAATGGCCTCCCTTTGCCCCTCCAACCAATAGCTCTCAATCCATTCTACAATGTTACCTTTTTATTCACCAAATAGGATTTTCTGCTCCTTCACATTCATGCCAAAAAGAAATTTGCCAAAAATGAACCCATTTTGCTTAAGTCAAGGTTCGAACACACACACACACACAATTACCAAGCCAATGTGTAACCAACTCAACTAGTTCATGCTTTGTGATAATTTCTATACATCTAGGATTACATTATCACTCATGATCAAGCATATTGTCAAAATAATAAACAATTAAAATAACACACAAATGACATACACAAGACTTGAAGCCAAGTCCCCTCATAATAACCAAGTACTCTCAACCATGTGAGCTAGTACTATTCCAAATCATAAAACCCAGCCCACTACTCGCATTTATTAAATATTTATTTAAATTCCTCAAGTCTTACACTTAACAGTATCATGAACGGGTAGGTTAATGATTTGTAATGGAATGCATGATTAATATGAACGGGAGGTTCATATTAATGGTACTCTCGTGTGAGGATACTAGCGGGGAGGTTTGTATGTTCCGTGCTCACACTTGAGAGTTGCAAGCAGGGAGGTTCGTAATTGGATGGATCACGCGTGTTAGACTACGGGCGGGGATGTCTGTAGAGTTGGACTACCAATGGGGAGGTTCGTAGAGTTGGACCACGAGCTGGCAAGTTCGTGGAAGCATTGGAATCCCTAAGACCCGAGTTGAGTGTGTAGTGATCTTGTATAGTCAGGTTGATGGTATTGAGAGTTTTACACGAATTTTGGATTATGTCTTTGGATGTGAGACATGTTGAGACCCATTTATGAGTGGTGGCTCATAATGTATTGTGAACACGTGTGATCATGGGTGGTGGCCGATGATGTTGGAAATCTTGCGGGAACATACGAGTGGTGGCTCATATTGGCTAGCTCCACTTGATTGTTACAGATAGTGGTTCGTAACGTGATATTTCCACGCGTGTTGATCTACGAGTGGGAGACTCGTAGAGGTAGGACCACAAGTGGTGGCTCGTGGTAGCATGTGCCATCTTAAGGTCATTGTAAAGTGTAAAAAATATAGATGAACATGGTGGAAGGCCATGATTTATGATGCATAAGGATAAAGTTCTCAAAAGAGTTTTAGGTCAAGTTAAAATGATTTGGGTAAGGTTTATGATACGTCTTTCATACTCGTTAGTTCTTTGAACTCACCCTTTCTGTTTGTGTTTGGCAATGATCATGTGACATGGCACACAAGAGCAGTTAATATTGCAGGTGATGTTGTTGATGCATAGGGCCGGAGTGAGGACTAGTTGTGGGGATTGATTTAAAGAAAAATATTTCTTTTATCATGCATTGGTTTTAATTTTGGTCAAACTTTGAAATTGTAATAATTAAGAGAGTTATGGATTTTTGGATTTGAGCGCGTTTAATAAAGTTTTGAAATTCCCGCGTTTTTGTGAACTTTATCATTAATTAAACTTATATGAAATTATGAATCTTTTATTTAAGTAATCTCCGTGGGGGATGTTACAAAATTACCCCTTTATACTTTCATATTTTAAAATGCAACCAATTATCCACACCTAACCACAAAATAATGAGAACAAAGCTTAACACCCCCTTACACCAAAATGTTACCCAAAGATTCATTTCACAATTCCTCAATTCCATAAATCAAGAATATCAAGATAATGGGTTAACACCCCCTTACACAAAAAACGAAATCCAAATATGCATTTCACATTTTCACCATTCCATAAATCAATTTACAATAATTTCTCTACACATAAACACGTAATATCAAGAAAATGGTTTAGCACCCATTACACAAAAAATCCAACCTTTTTTTACCACAAGGATAAACACTTCTTATCTCATTTCCAAGACATTCATCACATAAACAAATAACCATAGATATAATGTGTAGCACCCTTACCTGGAATTCCTGCAACAAGACCACTACCTTTGCTCTACAATTTTTTATTCAACCTTTTTCTAATTAATCAATAACTTAATTCCTATGCCTGTGTCCAGATTCAATGATCTCAACTATGCGCACCACAAAACTACGAAAGAGAAAATCAATATTTCTACCCTTTTTGCTCTAGTCAATGTTCAAACTCACCACCTCTAAGTTCCAACCCAACACTTAAACCATAGCAACTATCCCATTTTACTTATCAATCATACACATAACAACATACAATAACATCCACCCATTTAATGCATTCGAGAAAATAAAATTATAAGCATGTCAATTAAACCATAACAACTACCCCATTTTACTTATCAATCATACACATAACAACATACAATAACATCCACCCATTTAATGTATTCGAGAAAATAAAATTATAAGCATGTCAATTATATTATGAATAATTTACAAAAATACAAATTACACCAAAGCACACTCAATACCTTCAAAACAGATATATAAAAACAATATTTAAATATAAACGCACCAAATGCACACATCAAGAATCAAAACCTTGACCACCAACCCATGATAAGGCTCTAACCAACTATGCTACATTTCACTTCTGTTGAATTATTTATTTATTAATTTAAATGATACTCTTCACACCAAAAACCATTCAGGGAATAATAATTATTTTTCCTAGGTCTTACATCCTTCACACATTTCAAATGAACCTTGGTCCCTTAATTCAAAGTGTAAAAGTTTACGCTTATATAAAAATCAATATATATTTTAAGAAAATGTTATGCAAATTGACTTTACTTATGTTATGCAAGGAATGTCTATACATGTTGTTCAAATATGGAATTGAATTGTCCTAGAAGATCTTGATCAGTCCTGTTGATGTATTTGAGATATCCTTAGCATTTCCATTGAAAGAGTAGAAGGGTGAGGGTATCTGCAAGTACTCTGACTCTCAAGTTCGTTGGAGAGGAATATGCCAGGACAACAAGCATAAGATTAAGTTCTCTAGATTTCACCTGCTGAACTACCTTTTTGTACTAATCTTTCATTAATTAAACTTAATTAAACTTTAGAAGCGTTTGTAAATATCAATAAATATCTTATTGTAATAACCACAACGTTAAGCGAGTTAATTGCTAATTAATGCACTGTTTACCAAATCATTCTCCAACCAATGTGACTGAGATACGTCCAATTCCACAAGTGACGTCCCATATGGCCGAGCACTACTCGATCTTATAAGCCCTCCAGACTTCCAATAAACAACATGGTCGAGTACTACTCGGTCCTATACCACATGCATAATTTACTCAATAGATTATCGATCAAAGTATCAAATTGAAAAAATATATTAAAAAATAATTTTTCAATAACATTTAAACTCAAGCATTCAAACAAAATTTGAATCTATAAAAATCTCTAAATAAATTCAAAGTGCTATGACGACATCAGCTTTGCATTCAGATTCCTAAGATTCTATAAAAACTGTGAATAAATTTTCTTACTTGTAATGTTTATTTTCAAAGCAATTTTAAAACCAAGCAACTGGACTATTCCAAAATGTAGGAACTTTGTTTGAAAATCTAATCAATTAGAATTGATCCTTAGATCCTCAGCTACAACAAGACGTGATCAAATTCTAATAGAGATCGGATTTAAAAAAAAATTAAAAAAAAGGAGAGAAAACAAACTAAAAAGAGTGTTTTTTTTAGAAAGAAGAAATTGAAGGTAAAGCGGATATCTTGTAGAATGTTTATACATATAATTATAAATAATTATAAAGGAATATAGTTTAAACGATGGTATTTAGTACAACATAATGACATGATCATTTAAGGGCATAGCATAATCAAATAGTAAAACACAGACATTCTAATAAATTTTCAAATTATGTAACTTATCAATGATTCACCGACAAGATAATAGATATTATGCATGCTAGAAATAGATTATGTAGGCTTTTTCCTACTCAAATGGATTTCAAACTTGTAATTATAAACCACAATATTTACTGGATGCTAAGTCACAAATTCACAATATATGTGGTAGTTTTTTTTTTATCATCAAATTGTTAGTTTTTCCACAATTTCTCCCACATTTTCTTTCTTCTCCCACCTTTCTTTTTTATTTTTATCATTAAACCAACCTTATAACTCTATATGTGGTAATTAAGTTCATAATGATAGTTTGTGGAATGTTGGCACGTGATAGCTCAGAATGTAATGGCTCATGAAAATGAAAATGTTTAAGTATCATTGTTGGTTTTCCTTGTATTATTGTGTCAACAATATAAGGAAGTTGACTGGAACAGAGATGGCAAATAAATCCGTCATCGTGGGTATTGTCCGAATCCGTTCTCGTTTTGACGGGAAATCCCCGCATTGACTGGATATGGATATCAGTATGGGGAATCTCCAACTTTTTTAATTGGGTATGGGTATGTACATATCTCCACCATAATACCCGTCTCCGTTTAAATTATTAAAATATTCATAATTAATTAAGTAACCCTATATATATATATTTTTATTTTTTATTTCTTCTAATTATTTGGTTTGTCATTAAACTCATTCGCATCTCCACTATATTTTTCATCTTATCATAACTTTTATGTAATTTATGTAATTATGTTAAAATGATGTATGTCAATTAAAAATATTTTATGTCTCACATTTGAATATTTCTATTATTTTTAATATTTTTATTTATTATATATTTTTCTTTCACATGAGAATGTTTAATACTTTCAATTTAAGTGTTTAATAGCACAAACCTTTCATTTACTAGCTAATATAAAAAAAAAATTCTTACTTATTATTATTAATTTTTGTTTCATTTGAAGAACTATGTTGTTTTGCTCAAACAATTTTTTTTTTATTTCTCAATCATTGAATATATGTATTGATATTTGAAAAGTTTTCTTAGATCTCTAAGGTATTTTTCGTCTTATCATACCATTAATTATACATTTGTTTTTCTTTGTGGGATTTCTTTCAATCGTCTCTCAAATTGTTTCTAAACATTTGTTAATTTTTTTATATTTTTATTTGTTGTTTATTTTCATCATATAGAATATTATTTCGATATATTTTATCTAATTATTTTTTATTTTCTAACTCATTATCAAATATACTAAATTTTTTCACTATAATTGTATAAATAACTTTTATTTACGATAATATAAAAATTTCATGTAATTGCCATGAATATTTTTTTATCACCATCCAACATATATTGGAGTTCAAAAGATACAATATCTATGTTAAAATTTTATTATTATGTTTATTAGTTGTTCTTTGCGTCATTTTGATCAAGTGATGTATTATAACTTCCATTAGTGTATAAAAATGAGATTCATTAGAATTTAAAAAATTGAAGTAAACAAACATTTAAAATATATTTTAATTTGAATATTTTTTTTCCTTTTATATTTTTTTAAAAATATTTTTAAATTTTATCAACTAGGTTTCATTAATGTTTGCAAATTTAATAAATGATTTGGTTTCCATGAAATTTTATTTGGTATTCTAATCTAAAATGAAAACAATTATAATTTATTTCAAAGTATTTGATATCGAAGAAATAATCATCCTCCTAATATTATTGAATATTTGATAATATTATGTTTCCTTTACTGTAAATTTTCATTATTTTATAAAAATTAATTAAAATTAATATTGAAGTAGTAAGAAAACGGGTGTGGGTATGGGTACGAAATTATACCCGTTACCCGGTGGAATGAGGATGAGACAAAAGTTTGATACCCATTAGGTTTGAATATGGGATGTGGATGCATTATGGGTATGAGATAGCCAAATCCATCCCCGTCCCGCCCCGTTATCATTCCTCCCGAACCGATCCTAAAATAAAAGGTATATACCTTTTAATAATTTTACTTTACGTTATAATATGTCATACCATTAATTATTGCCACTATTATTTATTTTGCTAGTGATTCATATGTCATATAAGAGGGATAATGTCAACAAACAACCGTAAACAATCATTCAACAATAAAACATGCAACTTTAAAAAATTATGATAAAATATAGAATATAAAAGTTTAATAAACAATAGAATTGTTAAGGATAAATATTAAAGGTTAAATATCTTTAATTTTTGACGAAAATTGAAATTAGTCCCACTTCAAAATTCTGGACTAATTTAGTTTCTCAACTTTTAAAATACATGAATATAGTTCTTTTAACCAAATTTTATTAAGTTTATAATGAAACATAGTTTGAAATGTCAAATAAATTTAATAAAATTTGATTAAAAAAACTAAATTCACACATTTATAAAATAAAAATTTAAATTAATCTAAACTTTCAAAAAATAACTAATTTCAATTTTCATTTAAAACCAAAAACATATTTAACCTTTAATAAAAGATGCAATTTATTTTAAAATTGAACAAAACATTCCTTAAAAATTTAATAAATTAAACTTCTTAGAGTTATCACACTCTTAAAACATTACATGTAATTTTATTGAATAAATAAAATTTAAAATTATATATATATAATTTTCTTGCTAATAAGTTCTTTCAAAAAAAATCATTGTATCCACTTTTTAATTTTCCAATAACAATAATTTTATTTTAATAAATGATACAAATTTAAAATATTATTATTAATAATGTATATTTCAATTATAATTTTATATATAAAATTCCATGAAATATTAAAGCTACTAAGGCTACTTAAACAAATTATATGAAAAGTTAACATACAACTAAATCCTAATTTATTAAATTATAAGTATTTGATAAAATTGGGATCCTCAACTTTAGTTTTGATCGTTAACATCCTATTAGTAGTTTAAAATTAATAAAATAGAATACATCATCATAATATTTAAAACATATAATTTAGTGTATAAAATATATTAATACAGTCTTACAAAAGATAGGATTATCAAAATACATCATTTATACACTCAAACTATACTAACAAATCTTATACAAAACTAACCACTTACTAACACTCCTTGAGACCTTCCACAAACTCTAACTAATAGTTCATCATCCTCCAAAGATGCCTCTAAACCTACAACATTATCTGTCGAATATGTGATCATTACAAAAGAAAGAGACAAACCACACAAGAAGACAAAATGCACACAAAAATGTAAGCTAGTCTACAAAAGAGTTATCATACATAATCAAAGCATATTAAATACTAGTAAGCATGATTAACATACGAGAGTACATATATACATACAAACCGTTAACATTAACTCAATTATCCATATACATGCAATTGACATCAAACTCACCAATAGTGTGCACCTGTAGTGGTTTCCAAACTTTGCAAAGTTTGGCCTCAAGGAGCTATCACCAAACCACACACAAGGTAAATTCCCTTCGCGCCTAGGACAAAACAAGTCTAGTGACTAGGATCTCTTGCAACTCTCACCACATAACATATTATATACTCTACTTTGAGTGTGAATAGTTATTAGAATATATGATACCTCCATATTGAATCCAAATGCCTAATTACGGTGTTGTTTATTTCTTTTACAATGATCACTTAATTGTGTGAGCAAAGGAGGACACATGTGATGATGCGCCTCTGGTGGGTAGCAGTTAGGTTGTAGAGTAAGGCTTAGGTTTCTTGAAGTTCTATAAAGATAGATATTTTGAAAAAACTCTTAGTGGTCATGGTCTAGTTTATATATATATATATATATATATATATATATATATATATATATATATATATATATATATATATATATATTATATTTTATAGTTATTTGTTTTGGATAACTATATTAATATTATATATGCTTGTAACTATCTACTTTCGTAATCAATAACTTTTTCTTTCGTAAATTGGTATTTAAATTAGTCACTATAGTGATTAACAATTTTTTTTTTCACTTAAATTAGTTATTAATAAGATATTTTCTTTGTGGTGTGAATAGTATTAATTACAAAATTTTTAATAAAGGAATCAAATAATAATCTATTGGTTCATGATCTTGTAAACTTTTAGTGGTAGAACTTATAAGGGGTATAAGAATAGTCTTGACCTCTAATTAAAGTCCTTAAACACATAATTTTTTATTTTTTTGGAGTAAAATCAAATTTGTTGATGATTAAGGTGAAAGTGTAATTGTTCCATTTCATTTACCCACATACAAAATGAAAGAATTAAGAAAAGTTTACTTCGGCTTTCACTGGTAAAAAATAGATTATAATAACTTCACATATAAATAAATTAGATACTAAAATTATTCTTTAAATATACTATTTTGATCTCTCAAACATAAACTATTATGCTTCTTAAAGTTTTGATCCCAAACTATTACTCTAATCTAGCAATGAGTTTCAACAATAAACATATTATTCAAATAATTTCATACTTATACTGCTAATTTATATTATCCAACTCTTTAATTTATCCTATTATTGTTACACAACGCATGAAATGTATCTCTTATATAAAAAGTGAGAACTACGTATTGTAGAAGGATAATCAAATTTAATTTTGGTGATGATTTAAAAATATAAATAATATTTTAAAATTTCGTACACTTTTATATTCTAATTTTTTAATTATTTATGATAAGACTATAATGTTAATATATTGTTCTTTCATACACAAAGAAGGTTGGGTCATTTCGTATGCACGTAATCAAGTTATCCCATTACAATCATATATATATATATATATATATATATATATATATATATATATATATATATATATATATATATATATATATATATATATATATATATATATTTATTTTTTTTTA
>Ga0099822_1006137_pt1 | contig 15676 bp, 4 predicted proteins | sample CowpeawhiteBW_FD_76839 | JGI IMG/M metagenome (GOLD analysis project Ga0099822, IMG submission 76839) | Root nodule microbial communities of legume samples collected from California USA - Cow pea white BW | ecosystem: Host-associated > Plants > Roots > Nodule | place: USA: California | collected...
AAACTTTTATACTTAATTACTTTTAATTTTATAAAAAAATATTTTAATTATTAAAAAATATTAGGTCAAAATTGAATCAAATACACATAAGTAGGTACTAAATTGAAACGAAAAAACATAAATAGAAACTAAATCGAAAACAACACAATGACATCTGATAGTGATACTGACACGTGGTATTGCAATGCCATGTGGCATTGACAATGTCACGTGTCACACACAGGGACTTGACACGTGGCATTTTTAAATTTTTTAAAAAAAAAATTAAAAATTAAAAATTAAAAATTAAAAAAAATTAAAAAAACCACATATTGACACGTGGCATGTTGACTAACGATGTTAGTCAACTCTGTCTGAAAGTGATCTAATTGAAGCAATTTTCAAAAGTTATGATACAATTGACATTTTTTTAATACCGAGTACCTATTCGACACACTAGTCTCAAACTGGATACTATACAAGTAATTAAACCTAATTTTTATAACTATTTCACATACCATTCAAGACGTCATTAGACGGACGACATCAAAGATACGGTGGATTTATCATGTTCCAACTTTTATACAAGTAGATATAGTCTTTTATTGAAAGAAAAATACATAGTTTTAAGAAGCTGCAATTACATTTTAAGTTTTTTCCAATTTAAATATTTTTAATCGATTTTATGTTATTTAAATTTATTTCATTAACTGAATAAAATGATTATTATCTTCTCTGTCATATAATTTTATGAATTTCATTAAAACATGTCGGGCAACAAAGACTTATATATAATGAATGAATGACCAACAGTCTTTCACCTAGATAATATTTTTTTATTAAAATTACATATAATTTTTTAAAAATTGACTATGAATGTAGTTCTTTTCCAAATAAATGTAATCAAACAATACAAAATTATATTTTAATTTTATAAATATTTATATATTACAAAAATTACATAAATTTTTAAAATTATACTTAATATCTTAAAGATATTTAAATTGTTATTATTTTATTTAATGTTCCAATAAATAATATAATTTAAATTTATGTCACAATGATTATAAGCAATTGATATACATCATTATATACACTAATATTAATACAATTTTACGAAAAAAAATATTTTGTTCACATAGTTACTTTTAGGGTTATAAATTCATTATATTAATTTTATAAATTTAATAATATGGTGTAAATATTTTTCTTTAAAAATATATTTCAACATTAAACGAATTAGTGTTTTATATTTTGATTATTATTTTTTATTATTATAATAGTTTAAATTTATATGAAAATAGTATCATAGAGAGAGAAGAGAAAATGTATCTTTTATCATGTAAACCTAATTCAAATTCCTTAAAATAAGACGTATATTAAAGTATGGTGGTACCCTTTATGTTTAAGTCAATACTTGCATAAAAAAGAATGAAGTGTTCAAAATTATAGTGAAAGGTATTTGAGCCAAGGCTCTCCTCCTAAGGTAAAATGGTGTGTGTTGCCCATTGATGCATCGAAGAAGCATCTAAAGTGAAGAATCCCTCTATTTGCAATTACAGGTATTAATGCTTTGAGTAAATGCAGTTTACTTTACGTTCCTTATACTTCTTGAGTAGTTGTAGAAGTAGGACTCAGAAAGATGTAGTATTGAGATTCACGAGGGTATTTATGTATATGTGCATGTCGGACAGTGATACTATGATTTATATTTTTTTTTTATCATTTCTTTAGTAACGTAGTTTAATGTAAATTATTAATTAACGTAGTATTATATATATTTTTTAAATTAATAATTCACACTAAATCACATCAAAAAATAAAAAATAAAGAATAAAAATCAAAAGATGAAAATCAAAATATAATTTTTAATGTCCTAATAAGTTCATCGAGACATGTATAAAAGAAATTAATTATTAGTCATAGTCAAATGAACGCTTAAACTCTATATAAGAACTTATCAAATCATATAAAATTGTAGACACATCATAATATGATTCAGCAAAAATTCAATGCGTTTAAAAGTTAACACTCATCGGCATTTTTTAGTTGTTTTGGTATGTGGCAATACAATCGGGAAAGAAGAAGAGGGGATAAACACAACAGAACTATCAAAGTTCCTCCTTATTTGATTGTTTGTTTCATAGCATAATGAAAATAAATCGGAGAGAAAAATGTTTTTATTTATTTATTTCTGTAGAACACGAGAGCACGAAAATAAGCACACATTTGTTTGCATATTTCCCATTACATTGTCTTTAAAAGATTTTTTTTTTCTTTCATCACTTTTTTAATCAACTAAAAAAATAGAAAGAAAGCTCAATATTTATTTATTTTTTCATCCCAAACTAAACAATAAAATAAATCCATAAATTTTTCGTCATTTTCTTCTCCACTGCCAAACAAAGCTTTTCTTTGGACTATATATGTGATTCTACAAAGAAATTGAAATACAAAAATAAAAATAAAAATTCAGAGGTCAGAAATTTAATTAAATATCAATAAAAAAATAGAAGGATTTTATCGGATGAGACTAGGAAGTAAAGACAAAAGGATTGAAATATTTCTTTTTATTTTGGAAGAGACATAATGTTGTATTTACTAAATCAAATACTTTTAACTCATTTTAACCAATTTAAATTATGAATATTTTGAAAAAAAAAATTCAAACATGTTAAGTGAAAAATGACAAAACAAACCGAATTTGCTTAATTTTAAAAAGAAAATAAAATCAGTTGTTAAAAAATTAAAACAACGTAAACCTCACACAATCCAAACTAAACATAAAAATGAAGAATAAATAAACCTATAATGTGTTTTTATAATAATAAAGTAATCAGATGCAAAACTATAGTCCAACAAGTTATTTCTAATCAAGTCAAATTGTGCTTATTCAAATATTCAATCTCAGCAAACAAAAACAATGAAACTGAGTGCATGATTAAAGTCATGTTATTGGAGTTTATGGCATAAATATTAGGGAGTGAGAATGCAAGAGCCATTCGTCAAGAGACTTCCGATAATCAATGACTTTATGACGCCTTCATATCATCCAAACCACAACGAGCCTGCATCAAAAGAGTATCGGCTTTTAGTTCCTACATACTTTCAAAGCCATAAGAATAAGCTGATATTTTGGTAATGGAACTGCATGCAGTTATTAATTGAATTAGATTACGAGAATAAATGTACTGTACTTTTTTAAGGGATCTACTTTACATGGTGTGGAGGACAGTTGCCCCACAAAGATTTTTTCATTTTGTACCTAAAATATATAATGTTTTTTCTTCTTAAAATGAATTAATTGCACCGACCACAGTTTGTTTATTGATTTTTTTAATGGTAAAAGTTAAACAACTTTATATATTTACTTTTGAAATTAATTGTGATGTTGACAATAAAAATTTGTACAATATTTTGGAAGTATGAAAATATGTAAAAGACAATCATAATTTACACAAACTTAAATATTTTACATTTTTATCATGAAATTATTTAATTTTTTAAATAAATATCATCAGCTATTTTTGCCCCACTAAAGAAATTTTATGGATTCATTGCTGAGGCTTAATAGAGAACAGCACATTCAAGCATGCTAGTAAAAATGATGATCGATAAAATAGCTAAAGAAAAATCCAAGACATGTACCAGGAACTTGTGATTCTCTTCAAGGAGAGGAGAAAAGTCGGCACAAAATTTATGTATATCAGCACTGATATCACCACCAGTGCCTTGTATAACCTCCATGAATTTCTTTCTATCAGGAGCAAGTTTCATTGCTACCTGCAAATGAAACATTTACTGTGTATTAAAAGCATGTTCAAGATTATATATTATTTTCCCACCGAAAATAGAAAACCAAAAAAGGGACTAAAGACAATCACAATGTTATTTAAACTAGTAAGTATTTTATGAATTCTAAGGGAATTTTTTTTAATTTAATTTAATTTAAAAATAAAAATATTAATGAGTAGAACAACTCAAGTTATAAAGGAGATATGTAACTAGTTTAGACAAACCTTCTCTTCCTCTGTATATCTATTTATCTATATCCCTCTCTCTCTATATGTATTTACACACACGTGTATGTATATACATATGATTAAAATCAATACAACAAGAGATTATCTAACTTTCAAGAACGTGGACTCTAATAGTGTAATTTACTACGTGGTGGATACACATGACTGAATAGACTTTAAATTGCTTTAGTTTAGCTAAAATAAAACTTCCTATGCAGTACTAGAATATAGGCATTTTAGTAGATTTATTATCAAAAATTTGATTGCTTCCAGGCGTGGTCCTTTCATCCAACCGGTACCTTAATGTGATACATTTCTAAATTACTGAAATTTGATAATTAAAGTAACTAACTCGAATGGATGAATGGATTTCCCACTGCATTAAAGTATTAAATATTCATGGGATTGGGAGCAAAGATTTTACCAAATGGATTAGACAACGGCCCAACTAGTAAACTTAATGCACTTCCTATGACAACTATTTTATGATCTAGAATATGACATTTTACAAACTTGGATCAATATGAAGCAAGATTTTTCAATAAAATGGTTTTGTTTCAGTGAAGAAAATTCAAGATTATAAGGAAGAAAAAGAAACAGCAGCTAAAGAACATTACAGAGAAGCTTGAACTAGCAAGCCAGCCATGCCACTTCTTTAGAGTTTTGTTATATGAATCTGTGCAAGCTTGTGCCATTGACCAATCTGCATGCTCAACTAAGTTTTGGAACAATGCCACCAAGAAATCCATTGCTCTGAAAATTTTGCAGGTCAGAGAAATAAATGAATGAATGCTAAAACATGACAATTCAATGTAACTAATAACCATTTCTTGTGGTCTGTGGTTACAAAATAAAAATTAGTAAACTAATACAAGTGTTAGGAAAAATCCTCCTATTACTAAGGTTTACATTAGAAGAGCTAACGGGATGATAAAATGGGCAGGGGCAGGGAGCTTAGCAGAAGGGACTGACACCCATGTAATTGTCTGTAACACGGCGGTTGAGAGGTGAGAACGAAAATAGCATTCTCTTATTGGATGGGGGTATATGTAATGATAAGAACATTGAGGTCAGGCATGAATTAAGTGGTTAGGTGTTGAAGGAAAGAAGTCTTTGAAAGAATCTTTGTGTTTTCTTTCTTAATAAGCTCAGCAAATTAAATAAAAACAAAAAATAAAAGGCTCTATAATTGAAGCCAGTGAAAAGAACCGACATTGAGCTTAAAAGAAAATAAAAGCAATGTGAATCTTCTATATTCCATAACACCTTGAGAAAGCGACACAACCAAAGCAGACAAAAAATAAATTCAGGCTTTTATTTTAGAAGAATAGGTCAAGGTCAAATTGTTGATCCACAATTAGACTCCCTGGAGAATATCATGCCAAATTTGTGTTGATAAACATCCCAGTACAATAGCAATTCATTCACAAATGGACACATTGCTGCTCTTCATAGTATCACTATTAATTATTCATGTTGCATTTTGATCTTAAAATTTGAGAAGTACATGTTCTGCCACTGACTCTTCTTTGAGAAATGTGTTCCCAAAATCATGATTTCTGAATTCAAAATTTCATCCATATCTCAATACCTTTTTAATCCTAATCACTTTTGTATTGGTTAGTTGTTTACTCATTGACAGAAGGCTTTGTGCTTGAAAGTTGAAACATTACAAATTAAAGAAATACCTCTGTAAAATAAAAGATTTGAGAATTCCATACTAGTATGAATTACAAGTTAAATAGTAGGTGCTTGGTGTTCTTTACCTTGTGAGCCACAGAAGTCCATTGGTACAACTGGATGATGACTTAGTCGTATTAGTTTCAATCTCAACTTGTACCAAAGTGTACAGATAATTGAATCGAGTTGGATTCGAGGCATACTTAGTTTCCAATCTCTGCTTTGAAATGGAACGTGGTAAAGAGTGAGAACATGTCGCATTTATGGTTTTGAACAATATTAAAGGTCTGGGTAAGTAATACATAACAAAAGCCAAAAAAAAAAGTTGTATAAAAGTAAAGCATAAGCATGTTTATGCAAGCCAGTGGCACATGAAGAAGAAAAATGAATCAACACTCACGTTATATACTTATGGCAAAACCATGTAATCATAACATGACATTATATGACAACAAAATATTAGTATTACATACAAATGTACAAGCCTGCATGCGATAATCCATGTATACCAAAAAAATATATATATAAGATAGAAAAAGGTGTCAGAAACCAACCGTTATGTTACCACCAATGTCAGATTTAACAAGGGCCATAGAAGCTCCAAATTTATCTGCCAAAAGAAAAACATCAGTACATATAACCCCAATACAAGTTAACAATTTGGGGCTCAACAACGCAGCAAACGACAACAAAATGTTAAGAATGTATTTTGTTATAAAATTTATGTTTTTAGAGTTACATTGTAACACCCTAATTCTACATATTAACATATGTAAGTTTCTTATCCTTAAGGGTGCACGATTCTCTTGTTTTTTACTCTTTTTTCCTTTTAATGAAAACCTTCCTTATAAATAAAAAAGGATACATAAACATACACTTGAATAACCAAGAAATGTTGTCAAAAGCATACAATGATACTAAGAGTTTGATCTATTACAGATACCAAATTTGATACGTAATACGAGATCCACTTTTTTTTACTCCCAATTTTGAAATAACAACATAGGTTTGGATAAGTTTTAAGTGAAATGGAGAAAAGCCAGAGGCTAGGAGAACTTAATCCAATACGGAAAAATCGCTTATGCATCTTGCCTTTTTCAAACGGAAATCAATCCATCAATATCTGTCAAATGCAATATCTTTGTTCTCTTCACGTTGTTTAACATACTGTAGAATATTCTATAGGAGTAAAGGACCACCTTTGTTCCGCTCTTTCAACAAAGTACAGTAAACAAAAGGAAAAACACTAGGAACAATGTCCACTTAAGATATTTATCTTCTTTATCTTTGTCTTGCGACGATAACATTTCAAGGAAAATAAGAGCACGTACCGATAACAGGAAGTATATGCTTGCAGGCCTCCAAAAAAGGTTGAGTCAGAATTTCTCCTTGCTCCGATTTTACAAGCTTAATTCCTTCCAATGCAGGAGCGAAAACAGACCCCTCCATCTCGTTGTTTACTACACATAACATAGCCAAAAGCCAATAAATAGAGAAGTGTAATTTAACAGATATGAAATAAGCACTTTGGCCAATACTGGTAAAGTACATGAATATGTTCCCTTTCTTTTTTCTCTATCTGATAAAGTTTAGAATGTGAAATGAAGGGAAGAAAAAATAGAACTTTCATCAGTAGTAGGCAAGTAAGCTACAGTAAAGTCTGGATTCAATTAAGGAGAATAATGTCAAAAATCACAATTCACACTGATGAAGGGATGCAAAATAAACTAATTTAATGGGAACTGCACTTGTAGTACATCAAAAACTTACAAGTTAAGAAGATAACTTGAGGAAATAGTTCCTATCTTTCATAATGTTTACAGCTAAGCACGTCTAACTTGAATATGATTATCAGATTTGTTTTCTTTAACAAGATTGAACTTCATTTTTGCTAATCACTAAATGCATGTGGAAGACGATAAAACCCGCTGAGATATGATGGATAGATGTGGAAAGCTCTGAGGCCAGATCAAATAATTAAACTTTTACTGAACCAATGCACGATGAAATAAGAATGTCACATCTCGAATCAACAGAAAATTGAAAGACAGGAACAACCCATCAATTGAATCGAGTGCAGAAACATCCCAAGATCTAATTTTTCGAAAATCTGAAATTTCAATGTCAAAATTCTCAAGAAGCCACAGAGACCGATCGATAAAAATGAAATAACAAATACAATCGAGATAGACATACGTTGAACGAGGAAGACCTTGGTGATCGCGGACTGAGAACAACAACTGCAAGCGTATCACGGAAACTTGTAGTTAAGTTTTTTTTTATTATTATTATTTTTATTTGGCTTTGATGGATTTGGGGAGAGAGAGGGCAATCTTAAGAAAAAAGTTAGGATTTCAGTGGTAAGGTGGATATTCTATCCTTAAATTAAAATAAGAAAACCGGCAAAAAAAATAATGTTTGATTAATCACAATTCTTTAAACAGTTTTAATATAAAATCAATAAAAACTGTAAACTTAAATAAAATATCTAACTCAATGGAAGTTGAATTAATAATTTTTAAAAAGGAATAAAATTAGAACCAATTTTTCTTTGTTTTTGTCGGTTATGTTTAAGGGTGTTGAGTTTAGATGTGTTTCTTCCTGGAAAAAAGTGCTGAAATATTTCACATCCAATTTATTTTAGATAAATTTTTTGCATAATATATTTTATAAGAAAAAGAACAAATAAAAATAAGATATTTTTTTATAAAGTAAAACCAGTTTACATATAAAGAGAACATAAAAAATATATGAGAAAGTATTTATACATTAACTTGTACATATAATTTTTTATTTATGGAGAAAGTTTAAGAAAAATGTAGCTGTACGTACGTAGATAAATTTGATTGACGAACCTTCCTATGTTTCCTCCGACGACACTGTTGAATGTATATGGACGAAACAAAAATTAATGAAGAGGCTATTTCCTGTAAAATATTAGGACATATTCACTGGTGGATGTGTTTGAGAAAGAGAACAGATGATTTTTGAGTAGATATAAGAATAAATTGTGTGTTATTTTTTAAAATATTTATAGGTGATTATGAATTAATTTATAAGTAAAATTTTGAGAATGTGTAAATAATTTGATTGATATAATAGATTAAAAAAATATTTTAATTGAGGTTAAACACGAATTACCATATTATCCTTTATGTAATAAATAATATAAATTAGTATTTGTATGAGTTATAATTATTTTGTTATTTATTTTATTACTAAAATTCAAATTAATAAATTATAAAAATTAATAAAATAATATATATATTTTTCATAGTATACTGTAATAAAAATAATATTAAATATTATTTTGCTTAATGAATATAATATTTATTAATTATTATTATTGTTATTGATTTTTTTTAATTATTGTCGTTATTAATTATTAATATTATTTTTTGTTATAATTGTTATTATTTTGTCTTCATGTAGAATCCAACCATTTGCACGTAAAAAGTAATGTTACAGCAGGGACAATATAGTAAATATACAATTTTCACTCTCATATTTTATCTTCTATGCGAAGATTATAAATTCATCTCATATCTCATCTACTCAAATCATTCCAAGTGAACACGAAAAAACTCACAAACTTCTTGCTAAGACATCCACACCAAGAAACATAAGCTTAGTTAGTTAGGTATTTTGGATTAGTTAAATAAATTAAGAAGAATGCTAACTAGTATCCTAGGACACTGGTTAATGAATAATTAATACCTATTGATTTCACTACTTTTATATTGAAAGTTGAAATAATTAAGTCCATTAATCAAAAAAATATAAAGACATTTAACTGATTTTATAAAAGTAAAACTATCATTTGAAATGAATAATTTCAAATATTAAAATATTGTCTGTTTGTTGAAATTTCGTTAAGTTAACAGGAATGTTGCAAAAAGGTTATCCAGAAGGTAGAGAGAGGAGATTAAACGAAATCTCAAATTGGTACTTTAATTATTTTTTTTGTAAACCTTTTAGATGTTAGCACCATTTTTTTGTTTTTATATTAATTTAAATATTTTATGTTTAAATATATTTTAATTTTTATTAATATTAAAATATAATTATTTTATTATTTAATTATTTTTTAACTTTATTCGTGAATATTAAAAATAAAATATTAAACACACTTATAATACTTATGAGCATATTTATTTTTAAATAAAATAAAACTGCATTAATAGTTATAATATCAAATTTTATGTAATATTACACTTAACTCTTAACTTTTACAAATTCAATATATATTAATTATCTTTTATCGGATTATTTTCTTTCCATTCATATTAAACTACTAAGATATTTTTTTCCGTTCTCAAACTACTACCTAAACAATATTATCTACCACAATATATGATTGAAATTATTATACCTAAAAGTGTTTTAAAACTTTATTTTTTGTAACAAAATCCACAATTTCTATTAAAATTACCATTTTGGATCGATAATCCCTCATTTTTTATATGTTTATTATAAATTTAATTTTAAACATCTATCATTCTAACATTATGACGTTTTAAAATTTAGAGAATAGAGTTTGAAATTTGCTATTTTAAATATTAATACTTACAATATAATTTGCTATTTTTAACATTGATGGGACTAGTAAGTCGTCTTAACGATATTCCCTCCCTCCATCCATTAAACCTATCGGTTTGGGTTGTAAATAAATAATCATCCAACTAATAAAAACTTTTTTTGAGCTTTATATTTTAATCTCCAATTTCTGTATATTGAGAATTAAATATCAGAATTAAAAAAGATAAAATTATGTTTGGGCCTGACGTATGCACTGAGGCCTATGTTTACGAGGTAAGGAATAGGTTCGGAGGCCCATTTTAACGTGGATCCGAGGTTCTTTTATAAAACAACCGAAGTTGCAATCTTCAAACCCTAGATAGTGTTCCACCACCCACCCATCCACCGTCTCTGCCTCTCTGCAATTCAAGCCGAAAATGGTGATTCCTCTTCCTCTCTTCTGCGCTCCACTTTTTTTTTTTTTTTTCTTTATAGTTTTCTATTTCTAACCTAAAAAACTTGCGTTTTCTGCGTTCCATGTTCAGCCTTTCAAGAGGTACGTTGAGATCGGGAGGGTTGCTCTCGTCAACTACGGCAAGGAATATGGGAAGCTCGTCGTCATCGTCGACGTCATTGACCAGAACAGAGTAACTCACTACCCAAATTTTTACCTTTTTCTCGTGTTTTATGCTTATCCATTTACTTGCTTTCTTAGAATTAGTGTTGTTTTTCTTCATAATAGGCACTTGTCGATGCCCCAGATATGGTGAGGTCCCAAGTCAATTTCAAAAGGCTTTCCCTAACCGATATTAAGATTGACATTAAGAGGGTCCCCAAGAAGAAAGATCTTGTTAAAGCCATGGAGGCTGCTGGTTCGTCTCACATGTTCACATATTTATCTATTTTCTTTGTTTATTATTATTATTATTAGTTTTTTAATTTGAAATATTTGTTGTGTTTTTCTGATAATGAGCAGATGTTAAGAACAAATGGGAGAACAGCTCATGGGGCAGGAAACTCATTGTCAAAAAGAGAAGGGCAGCCCTCACTGACTTCGACAGGTTCAAGCTAATGTTGGCCAAGATTAAGGTATAGTTATATATCTCATTTGAATTTTGTTGTTGTCTATAGTGCAGTTAAATACTAGTCTTGTTTTTTGAGTTTTGGTCTATGTGTTTCTTGTTTATATTCGTGGTAATATTTTGATTTTTTAAATTTGTGCAGAGGGCAGCTGTTGTAAGGCAAGAACTCTCTAAGCTGAAAAAGAGCGCGTAGGCATTACTTCACGATATAATGTTCAAATTTTGTTATGAATTTTACATTTGGTATGAGATTTTATGTATCATCGAGACACTTGGAGAAAAGTTTCATCTTCAGATATTTATGTTAGGATTTATGATATAACTTGAAATCTTGTTGGTTTTATAATATTTATGATTGGCAATTGTTTTGCTCCCTCAGTTACATACTGATTAATATAGGTGTTGAAATTTGATATTTCTGCCCTCTGCTATGTACAACTGGAGTGATTCTACAGTAATTGCTATGCAGTTAGATTATCCCAGTTAAATTTCTTGATCCATCATTGGAATGTCTTGATTGATATGTAAATTGGCCGATGTGCTTTTATTTTCATATATTGGTGATTAAAACGCCCCTAAAACCCAAAAATATCGTCACATTCAGTATAGCCCTAAGTTTTTCACTTCTAAATTGAGTACTTGTTTACCTTCTCTAACTTGTACATATTAAGTATAGATTTTTGTTTGATGTTACGAACGACAATGTTTCTTTGTGGTTGTACCTGCTGGGAGATATGAAGTAATGATGAACTATTAAGAAGGGTTGTTCTGATAGACGTCGGATTTTGCAATTCTTTTGAAAAATCATTTGTGCAGTTTTAAGGTGGTGTTGTTATTATGCTATCAGAATAAGTGTTTACAATGCTCTTCACTCTGTGTCAATGAGCCTAGTTATTTGTGATTATTTGGGTTTGAATTGTTAAATTGTGTATCTTAATTATTCGTTTGTTAAAAAAAGTTAAATTTAAGCTTTCATTGATCTATTTGAATTAATACGTCAAGTTTTTTAAAACATAATATTTTTACAAGCCAAGTTTAAATTTGATCTAATTAATTGATTAAACTTGTATATATGTTACATGCAGTCACATTTTGATGAGATATCTATCATCTTTACTAAACTTGATTCTGTTATCATACATTGATTAACCTTAATGGACCGTGTTATCCATTTATATGGCCCTTTTTGTTTTATACGAAATATAAGATAAAATACTTTGTCATTAACATGATTTAGCATAAATATATGAATAGAAATCTTGCGTTTTATGGATAAAAAGATATAGTCATCCAAGGGGATTACTTAATTTATTAGGGTATTTGTTAAATTTAAACATTTCAAAAATCATAGTATAACCAAAATATGAATTATAAATAACTGTGATATTATATTATAACTAAATATAATCTTTCCAAAAATCAAAGTATAAACAAACTGTCGGGGATTTGATTATAGAAGATACTTTAGTAAAAGAAAAAACATATTTGGCTATTATTTTTTGTTAATGTTATTTGTAATAAAATATTTTTTTATAATTTTAAAAAGATAATTTTTTGATTTACTTTTAATTTATCATTTAGTCAAAATATTATTATTTAAAAAAAAAGTTAATTATTATTCTGAATCAAAATATTGTTATTCTTTTTAAAAAATATATAAATTATAATTGTTTTGGTTTGAAATAAAATACTAACTCTAACAATGAAGGACAAGGATGAATCAATTTTGGTCGATTATTTACTTTGAGTAAAGTTTTGGTCCCTTAATCTTGTAAATATGTTTTCGAAAAGAGACTTTTAATATTTCTTTTTAGTAAAACTATTGTAACTTATAAATATTTATACTTATAACAAAGTGAAAATATTATATTACGTATTATACAGTTTACTGTTTCAAATAACAAAAATTCTTCAAAAACAAAAAACCGTCAAGAATTGGTTAGGTTGGTGAAGAACCAAATAGCTCGAGTAAAGTTTTGTTTTTAGTGAAAGAATCTAAACTACTTTTTTTAGATTTTTTTTTCTTAATTTTAAAAATATTTTAATTATGTGGCCTTTTGAAATAAATAAAGCCATGTATATGATACGTGACTTTATATAAATTGACATCATTTAATCATTCATTATGATTTGTCGTGTATAAAAGACTTAATATGATCATTTTATGTTAATTTAAAACTTTACTAAATTTTTTTGAAGTTTATGAATAATTTTATTTTTATTATATGAAAATAAAATAAAAATAGTAGTTATTGCTAATTGAATTATAATTGAACATTTAAATAGTAAACTAAAGTCTTCGATTCGTTTTAGAGCTCTCAAGGAATCCGCAAATCAATCTTGTCCATTACAAGTTTGAGTCGAGTTAGGTTCAAATTTTTTTATAAATTTTAATACGGATTAATTTTTTATACAGTCCACCTAGAACCCGACTCACCTGGTCCGTAGTTGGCTCATCAACCTGTAAATAAAAGGTCACACAAGTGTTCTTTCTTGTGTTGGGTTTTGCATTGGGTTGAGTTAGGTTATTTTTTTTATCCAACACATTTGTATTTTTGTGATATTGGTTTGTTGTTAGAATTTAACATTTTTTGAATTGCATTTAAATTATATTGAAGTTTATTTATATTTTAATCAGAATTATAATTTAATTTTTTTGGAGATTGAAGAGAAAAATGAATTAAGTAAATTAGTGAGTCAATTCGTTTAACCCACCAACTCATGGTGGGCCAATCCAGGTTCGAATTATTTTTACTCACTAATAGGTGAATCGGATTGAGTTAGATCATTAAATGATCAACCTGTGATGGGTCAAACCAGACCAGATCAAATTAACCATAACCAGATCAAATTAACCATTTTGATACCTCTGATTGATTTAATTATTACTCCTATCAAAAAAATATTTAACTTAAATTTGATTTCCAGTTTTATATACAAATTACTTTAAGAACTTGAAAAGAGAATTCCATAATAATTTATAATAATTCTTGTCTAACAAACTGTCTGTAGACAAAAATAGAAAATGTTTTTAAATAAAACTGCCGTTTTATATAAAAAAATGTAAATAAATAAGAAGTTGCAGTTGCACCACTTTTCCAGCTTGAAGAATGGTACATGCATTTGAAATACATGGAAGCAACTGAAATAAGTAAACAATTATAATCATACCAAACTAATACTGAATATTTCAAGATCTTTAAGCTCTTTCATTAACATGAAGCAACCTGAACACATATTCATGTGCCATTTGTCATTCTCCACAATTTTCTGCAATTCTATTTATTATTTTGATTCATATAATCAGAAAATGGGAACTTCACTTTGTTTCAGATTGTAGATTGTGAACATTTATTTAATCATGGTCAACTTTTATTGTTTGTGACACCGACTTTATAAACAATTTAGAATCTGCAAGTGAGTTTTCAATTATCTGACTTTTTTAATATTTGCTCTATTATATGTATTTAAAATTTTACTTTACACGTTATTTTCTTCTTTTTTTTTAACTATCATTTTCTTTTAATAATTGTATTTCTATTTACATGTTGTTTATTGAATTCTTTGTAATATTTTTGTTTTCTACTTAATTCTGCCTCGTTTCTATTAGTTATTTTATGATATTTTTCTTTATGAAATTAGATAATAGCTAATTGAAAAGTTTAAGAGTGCACTTATTAAATAATGATGAAACAGTTGATGAATTGTTATCATTTTTTGGGTGAGATTAATTGTTATCTTGGAAAAGGTTCCAGCATCTACTTCCAAAAAAGTTTATGATTTATATTTAGTTTTCAGTGAGAAAAAAATTAAATTTGAAATTAAAGATTTGTTTTATTAAATTAAGAGTCTGGAGGTAAACAATCAGAGAGGATAAAGGGGATAAATAATAAAAAATCACGGTAAAAAAAGTTACCAACTAACCAACTTTTATTTTAAGAAAGAAAAATGAGTGAAAATATTTGGTGAATACGATGAAAATAATAAATTAATACAGATAAAATAGGAAATATATTTATAGACTCTTTTAAGATTAAATACTTTAATGACTTTTTTAGTTAGCTCAATTAAATTTTAAACGTTAATGAACAAAAAAATAGAGAAAATGCTTTGTTAATTTACAAGTTTAAAACGTAAACGTTTTATTTGAAATATCTTGTGCTATCTTTTATTGTAATGCGTATACTTGTCATCTTAATGATTTTCTTTCGATGAAATTTTCTTTTTGTCTTTAATTTTAAATTTGTCAATAGTTAGAAAAATCTTATAATAACAATTTAAATTATTTATTGTAACATCCCATTTAATAGTTTGTAAACTACTAAACAAAATATCATATTATGATAAAGTAAGCAGATAGTCAGAAAAGTCACTCAGGAGTATGGTACAGTCATC
>Ga0099822_1006144_pt1 | contig 15666 bp, 7 predicted proteins | sample CowpeawhiteBW_FD_76839 | JGI IMG/M metagenome (GOLD analysis project Ga0099822, IMG submission 76839) | Root nodule microbial communities of legume samples collected from California USA - Cow pea white BW | ecosystem: Host-associated > Plants > Roots > Nodule | place: USA: California | collected...
ATAAAAATATAAATATATATATATATATATATATATATATATATATATATATATATATATATATATATATATATATATATCAAACGATATCTCTAAACGGTTGATAAAAAAATGATATAAAAATTATCGACCATAATTAACGCTATAAATACCGTATTCAAACTAAAATTAAGGTGGTTAGTAAAACATTTATTATTTCATTAAAAACTTATTGTATATTCATATATTTTTCGATATATTTTATTACAAAGTTTTGTTACAACACTTTCAAATACAAATTCATAAAATTCCTAGTGTTATTATTGCACATATTTTATTAATATCTCGATTCGATTTATCTTCTATTTATTACAAAATTTTTATTTTATTTATATAATATTACTACCTCTATATTAACAATCAAATACACAATACTAAGAATCCAATTAAACATATATTTGTTAATCCGATTTTCATTAATTTATTAAAATTTTGTATTTTATCTTTTTCAGTATTTTTTTTTCTTCAATATTAACAACAAGCATAAAATTAGAATTAAATATTTTTTAATTTATTAATTATCATTCAATTTTTCTTTAATTTAAATTTACAAATAATGATTATAATAAATAAAAATAAATTCAAATAAGACACAAGTTAAATTTTAAAATATTAATAATAAATTTTTAACAACTAATAAAATATTGCAATATTTTAAAAGTTTAAACTAAAAAATTAAATATTTATATGTATAACAGAATTAAAAAACATAATAACTTAAAATTTTCGTTACTCATATAATTTTAAAATAATTATATATTAAGTTTAATATATTTAGCATATTTAATTTAAATAATAATTATGAATATTATTTTAATTATGGAATGATTTAAAATAAATTATAATAATATCATATATTTTTTAAAATAAAATGAATTGTCGTATTCAAAACATGTTATATTTTATATTTTTTAAGATAAACAAATTTTGTGTATCTGACACGTATCATATTCTATCCTTGTATACTTGTATCGTATGGTGGACGAAAAAGAAGATGAAGATGGAGTTGAGAAAAATGAAAAAAGTTGGTTTATATTATTTTTTTGTACTAAAGGTAAATTGGACATTTCATCATTCATTTGGTGCTGTAGATTGAAATCATGGGGGTACAGGAAAAATTGGTCATGTCAAATTTTAAAAGCTGCTGAAGGTTTTTAATTTTAGGAACCAAAAAAGCCCATATCATTAACGCGCTCAAAGTTTATAGCCCAGCCCGTTGGTTATCTAAACCCTAGCGTTTATAAAAGGGTTAGGGTTTCATTTTGTATCTCTTAGTGTTGCGTGTTGTGGAGCTGCTGTAACCGCATCGGAGTCAAGTTCTTCAGTGCCAAATCTCACTTAACAGTATGGCGGACAAGGCTGTTACAATCCGAACTCGCAAGTTCATGACAAACAGGCTCCTTTCCAGGAAGCAGTTTGTGAGTTTTCCGTGTCCTATTTCATTTTATTTTTCATATACGATTCTGCAAATGCAAATGATTGTTTAAAATGCATTTCCGAGTCTTATTTGATTTTTGTTTTCTGATCTTTTTGCTTTTCACTTATCCGTAATAATTGTAATCCATTAGCCCTATGAATCTGACTGATCGGATGTATGTTTTTGTGAGAATAGTGCATATTTAATTAAACCGTGTGTTTAGACGAAACGATTTTGTTTAGTTGCCTATTGTTAGAGCACTTTTGATCTGAAAATATGCAATGAGTGGTGTGATTTTCACATTTATATGATTGTCGGCCAGTAGATGGTTAATGTTTCTCAGTTAGTTGTCTACAAGTTTATGGAATTTTGGAAGTTATTTTCCTGATTATAGTGTTAGTGATTCTTAGCGATTGCACCACTAATCCTTCTATATATACATGTTTGTGTTGCAGATTGTGGACGTACTTCATCCAGGGAGGGCAAATGTTTCTAAGGTACTTTGGTTCTATATTTAAAGTAATTTTTTGAATAACTTTTGTTAGGGAATTCAGGAACTGTAAATATCTCTTGCTATCAACTGTGTCCGATTTTGAGATGTTATTCATAGACAATTGTATTATACTTTTTGAATTAATTTTTGTGTGTTGATTGTGGAATAATAGGCTGAACTCAAGGAGAAGCTTGCTAGAATGTACGACGTGAAAGACCCTAACACTGTATTCGTCTTCAAATTCCGAACACATTTTGGTGGTGGCAAATCTACTGGTTTTGGTTTGATTTATGATTCAGTCGACAATGCCAAGAAGTACGAGCCCAAGTACAGGCTAATCAGGGTAAGTCGACAATCAATAACCTCATCTGAATTTTATTATACATGATATATGTTGTGTTTTGTGATTTCATTTTGTTGATGCACTCCTTGGAATATTTCTGTTACTGTTATTTTTCTTTACATTTTTCTATCACCTCTTTCAGTCATTTTTTCTCCCGGTGAAGGCATTTGCACTGCAATACATTTCATTGTTTCAAGACTGTTACCAGTGTTCTAGAAATAAGAATTTAAATTAGTTTCTTTGGAGCATAAAGATTTGTACTAATTTTCGTAAGAAATCATTAGATTTATTCGGGCTGCTAATGGTGACTGTTGTCATTCTGTTTTTGAATTGATTTCATTATCTTTAATTTTGCGACTTAGTGTCAGTGGTATTGAATATATTGTAATCTATGACTTTATTTTCTTTTCTAAATGAATTTTATAACATGTCTAGTAGCAGTTGCATCATTTTGTGCTGGCGTACTAAATTATATGTATTGCAGAATGGTCTTGACACTAAGGTAGAAAAGTCAAGGAAACAAATGAAGGAGAGGAAAAACAGAGCAAAGAAAATCCGTGGAGTAAAGAAGGTAATTTCGAATTAAATTATAAGATATCGCATGATTTGCTTGATTAAATTATAAATTGTGGTATGTTTTGTTTCTGCAGACGAAAGCTTCTGATGCTGCCAAGGCTGGAAAGAAGAAATAAGTTATGAGAAATCTTATTTCGATTCTAAGGTTATATTGGATTCGGTGCTTTGTAGTTGTTATTTTATTTTATCTTATGCTAGAATTATAGAATGAGATGTTTTGCCAAAGTGTTGATCCTTATTTTATTTTATGTTTGCTTATAACTTCAGATGTTGAGTACTAGCATTGAACAATTTTGAGAGCTCGTGTTTAACTTTGCTTTCAATTATTTGGTAAATTTTGAGGTAGTGAGTAATTACTTTTGCGTAAAACGATACTTGATTTACTTGCAGAATTGTTTTAGTACTTAGCTTGTAGAATACCATTAAAGTTCATCTGGGCAAGTGTATTATTTATCAATTCTAGGAATACCTTTTCGATTCAGCCTGACGCTTAACTGAAAGTATACGATGAAAATACAAAACAATGCTATGTTTCCTTAAGTGGCAAACAACATTGAACTCCCTTGTTTACGCCAATGTGTTTAGCTGAATTTCTTGTGGTAGAGCAGAGACTTTTGAATAATCATCCGAGATGCGTATGTATAGAAAAAGCACTACCTTATGACGTTTTAGTTGTATACGGGGTTAGTGGAAGAAAGAGCTAAAGAAGAAAGGACATTGGGAAGGCCTCTATTGGCATATTTTTGGTTGAATGTCACATGCTTCTCTTTATTCTTTTGGTTTCGTATCCATTTAGGTAGGTTTTTCTGAAGTTGACCCGTAACGTTTTTGAAAATGATTTTGAATGTTAACTGTAATTTTCGTCGTTGCTTCTGAGTTAAATGAAGCAAAATCGAATTGAAACTTTTTCCCCGCTACTTGTTATTTTATTTATGCTTTTGAATCAGTTTTGTTCGAATTAATATTATATACTCAGGTTTTTGTACGAACTGAATATGTTAATGGAACCAAGTTTTGCAGCTGTAGTTTAGTGTTTCGTGTTAAATATCTTGAATGTTGACATCTTATATAAGAAAAGTATTGTGTAAGTAAGACCAGATTATATTTGATATAGGAAAACATTATTAAGCAGAAGAGAAGTTTTTATTGGAAGTTGGGGATGAGGTACTAGAACCAAACATTTCTAGTTAGCTTTATAGAAGGAATAGCTACTTCATAACTTGTTAAAGTGGTGAGTCGTTAAGTTATGAAAATGATTTTCGCGTACTCATGGCATTTTTATCTCTATTTCTCTTTTTGTATAGTATAAAGTCCGCTCTGCCTAATATATTTATATAGATGAAGAGTCAACGAATTTGTGACATAATTTCGTTGGATAAAGTTTAAGAGCGACTTGGTCCAATATTGGAATTTATCAGTCAAAAAAAAAATTATTGTAATATTATATTGTATTACATGACAAGTATAATTTATTTTCTTAAATAATTTAAACCCAATTCCATCGTGATTAAATTTTATTTGTAATTTATGAACGTCAGATTGTTGAGTGTGTTAAACATTGTTTTGTTACCAGTATGAACACTTTACGACAATATTTCCTTTAACATAATAGGGAATAAAATAATTGAAAAATGGCATGTCTTTCATGGAATATTTTTGAATGAAAAGTAAATGTGATTAAGATAAATACAAGTTCCATTTTTGTACTGTTATACTAAAGTTATTCAACAATCTGTATTTGTTTAAAATAAAATAAATATACAACTAAAATGAAATATTTGCGATTCTATTATGTGCCCTCACGATGATGCATGGTCAAAATTTGTTTCCATATAATGAAACGTAAGCATGAAAACAAGACAGCAGTAGTAATACAATTGGAACACGTCAAAGTAATCACTCTTCAGTTAGTAATTGTCAATCGAAAACAAACGTGAAATGAATGAAATCTGTGAGTATAGAGGTTTCAACTACAAGCTGGTTATTGATTAAAGAAACACATTATACCATGCCTCCTTATGATAAATTTTTATGAACATGACAGTAATGTTTTAAAAAAACGTCATTATTAAATTAAAGATACCATTTGCTTCTAATTAAACATCTTATACAAATAAACAGTATTGCAAGTTATAATTAGGTAAAACAAGATAATATTTGTATCATAATGCTTTTGATTTTTCTCTCTCTGTAGTGTGCACATTCATCTTTTAAAAGTAATAAAACAAGGATAACATTAGTAACAGTTTTGTCAGTGAATTTTTTAGTGTGTATACTTCGCTAACTCTAGCATATATTTATTTTGTTTTCATTCAAAAAAAACCTTTTCTTTCTGAAAGTCTGACGAAATGTTAAAAAGACTATTTTATTGAATATACGATCTCGCTGTCAGGACCAATATTTTCTTGTTTTGTGAACGTTGTTGCAATGAATATTTTGTTCTTCGTAACTAGTTATTCAATCAAATTATTATTTTTACTTTAATGAACTTTTCAAGTAGTACTTACTATCATTCCATTAATATTAGAAATAATAAAATATTAAATTAATCCATAGCTGCTAAATTATATAAATATTAAGTATGGGAGTATTGTTAAGGTTTTGTAAGTATTTAAACGAAATGAATAATAGAAAAAGAAATGAATTTGGTAGCGTTTGTGGAAAAGGAAGAAAAGTACATTCCTTGTAAAATGAAAATAGGGAATAGAAAAATGATGCAGGAGGTTTGGTTGGTCACTTGGTCCACTAGGCTACCTAAACTAAACTAAAAACCAAAACCACCCTTCGGATTCCCTTTTACCATCACCAAACCAAACCATGGGTGAGTGCGTGAGCAAGTGAGTTCAACAAGAAACCAAAACCCGTGACTCAGCCCACTCTTCTTGGCCTAACCACTAACCAAACCTCTCTCTTTCTCGCTCTCTCTCCTTTGTATCAATGGCATCTCAGCAACACGATGCCGTTTTCCGCGAGGAAGACATGGACGACGAAGACGACGAGTCCCAGGAGGACGAAGAGTTCGAAGAAGACGACGACGTTTTGCCCGCCGACGATGAAGAAAACGAGCCTTCTCCCTCCGCCGCTCTCGCCGTCACCGTCGCCGTCCCCGGCTCCGCCATCTCAAACGGCGGAGCCGCTCCACTATCGACGCCCACCGCCACTACCATCGTCATCGGTGACTCCTCCGATCCGAAGCGGCGGCGCGTGGAGCCAATCGAGGAAAAGAAGCCACCGCCGCCGCTAGACGACTCGCGGCGGCTGTTCCAGCGGCTGTGGACCGACGAGGACGAGATCGAGCTCCTTCAAGGGTTCCTGGACTACACCTCTCAGAGAGGATCCTCTCACCACAACGACACCGCTCTGTTTTACGACCAAATCAAGTCGAAACTCCAACTCGATTTCAACAAGAACCAGCTGGTGGAGAAGATCCGAAGGCTTAAGAAGAAGTACCGAAACGTCCTCAACAAGATTGGCTCCGGCAAGGAATTCTCCTTCAAGAGCGCACACGATCAAGCAACCTTCGAAATCTCTCGCAAGATCTGGAGCAGCGTGGCTCCAATCGGCGAAAATTCCTTGGACGACGACGAAATCAACCTTTGCCCCAACCCTAACCCTATCCCCCACCCTAACCTTAATTTTAGCCCCGTAATTCTCAAGAACGAAACGACTTCCAGGAATTCCGCAGAGAAGAAAACACCGAAACGCTCCCGGCCTCGATCGGCGGTGAAAATCGAGCCAAACGATGGATCGGCGTCGAACAGAGATCTTAATTGTACTAGCAATGCTACAACTATGGTTACTCCTACTGCTACTGCTACTAACACTACCGCTACTACTACTACTAATAACAATCATAACAGTGGTTATAGCAATAACATACCGAGTTTGATTGAGGAGACGGTGAGGAGTTGTCTGTCGCCGGTGGTGAGGGAGTTGGTGGGAGCGATAGGAGGAGGAGGAGGAGCGTTCGGTGGGAGAGGAGTTTCCTTCAATTTAAACCCTATGCCTCTGATGAATTTGAGTTATGGTGGTGGAGAATTGGTGGATGAGAAATGGAGGAAGCAACAGATATTGGAGTTGGAAGTGTACTCGAAGCGGTTGGAGCTGGTGCAGGATCAGATCAAAGCTGCGATGGAGGAGTTGCGGTCCGGTGGTGGAGGAGGAGGAGGAGGAGTTTGAGCACACACGCCTTTTAGTTTGTTCTTCGTTTCCTTTTTGTAGTGAGTGATTGGAGTTCTCCTCTTCATGTTCACTTCATCACACCAAGATTTGCCTCGTAATTTGCTTCATACTCATAGCTTAGCACTTAGCTAGTAACTAGTAAGTGGTAACTAGTGTTTTATTTTTCGCTGATTCGGTAGAGCATTTGTCAATTAAAATAAAATGTTTACATTTTAGTCGGTTTTATGTTCCTTTAATCTTCAATGATCTCATACATGTACAGAACAGATGGAAATAATTGGTGCTGAGTGTTGGCTTTGAACCATGATATGTTGTAAAAGATGCAAAAGTAGTCCGTTCTTAATTCTGGAATGATCTTCCTCGGTACTTTCTTATTACAGTTTCGACGCTTTGATACATGCACAACTTTAACTATCTTTTGCATTATTGTTATTCCATGGATTGTAAAATTTGGCATTTTAATATCTGAAAGAGGTTTAAATGTTGAATGAGAAGCACAGTGGAATGGTCTATTCATATATGCTGCAAGCAGTTGGGGCTCGAAGCTCTTTGAATTTTGGATTCTTAATACGTCTCAGATGGGTCAGTTTGTATCTCTGATCACCATCAATGGTCAGTTCTGGTTTTAATGCTCGTTTTATAGTTATTGAATGTTCAGTTATTTTTGGGCCAGATCATCAAATCAATTCCTGTCATTTTAGAGTTTAACAATATTTTAATAGCAGATAGTGTATTATAAAATTCAAGTTGCCTAGTTATAGAAATAAAAAATATTTTTCTATCTTAAAACATCAATATGAGAATAAAATATTAATTAAAATTTGGATCTTAAAAATTTCTTTTTTTAAAGGAAAAAATTGTAAAAAGAATGTACACGATGAGATCTATACAGAGTAAATTGAAGCTCTGAAAATCACCTTAACATAAAATTCATCTTTCATACAACCGTTAACCCTTGAATTTGGTGAACATTACCTATTTGGATCTTTTAACACGGGTTGAATTAACTGATAGCTGTCAATTAATCATTCGACTAGCATTAGGGATTAAAGTAATATAGGTCAATTTCAGAGTTCAAACCGGAGTTTCTTTGAATGATACGAGGAATTAAAGTAGATTCTGATTTTAGAAGTGAAATTTATTTATTTATTCAGATTCATTTAGGATAAACATAATAAATCTTTTCAAGACAACAGTTAAATTATTATTATTATTAGTACTGAATGAATGCTCTTCATACAATTTCATGGCAATGCAATTTTTAATAACTTTCAATAAAAAGAATCAATTTATCATTAATGCTCTTGGTACAGTTGTTTGGAAGTGGTAAGATTCCGTTAAGGTAGATTAACTTTCCACCTTTTTTTCTGAAAAAATAGGTGAAAAGCAAAAGAGGAAGGTAATGTGCTGAAATTCACGCAATGATTAATTCATCCCTTATCCACTATTTCTTTTCGGCAAAGGTTTTTTATTGCACAGTTTCACTTCACCAAGTAATGACGCCAATCATGTGACCAAAAGAAAATAATAATAAAATGTCAAAAATTATCAGTGTTGAATGTAAAAGAAAATATTTATAAAAAAAACATGGTAATTATATAATGGCTGGCTTGTTGATCAGTTCTAAGTAGAAAATGTCTTTTTCAAGTGAGCAGCTGATAAAATATCAAAACAAAATAATTCTTTAAATTAAAAAATACTAAATATTTAAAATATGATTTTAGTGTCTTAATTGTGTTTCAGAAACTAAGTTGAGAGAAAAGTAGAAATGGAAAAGAATTGAGAAATACAGTAAACTGACCTTGAATGAGGGTGTGAAAGAAGAAAACTGTGGAGTGCAGGAAAAAAGAGAGAGGCGACCCAAATGAAACTGAAGAAGAAGCCCAGAGATTATTATTATTATTATTAATATTATTGAAATGAATTATGAAAAGGGGAAAATTAGAAGATAATTAAAAAAAGAAATGCATACCTTATCCAAGAGGAAGGGCATATACTATGGTTATTCTCGTCTTCTCCTCCACAGAAGAACCAACCGTCACTCACGGCTGGCTCTAACTTTCAACTAACAATGGCTTGTGTTACTCCACCATCACCTTTCTCTCTCCACTTCTCAACCTTTTCTCTCAAACCCAAACCCAAATTGAAACCTCATTCTCTTCCTTCTCTCTTTACCAAACCCCGAAAATTGACCGTGAATTCCATCGACGTCTCCAAGGAAGACACCACGCCGTCGCCGTCGCCTACGCCGACGCCGGAGCCGGCGCCCGAGGCGGAGAACTTGGACCCTCGGCGGCTGGAGGAGAAATTCGCGGTTCTGAACACTGGCATCTACGAGTGCCGGTCGTGCGGGTATAAATACGACGAGGCGGTGGGCGATCCTTCGTATCCGATTCCCCCGGGGTTTCAGTTCGAGAAGCTTCCGGACGATTGGCGGTGTCCCACGTGCGGAGCCGCACAGAGTTTCTTCGAGAGCAAGAGCGTTCAGATCGCAGGGTTTGCGCAGAACCAACAATATGGACTCGGGGGAAATTCCCTCACCTCGGGTCAGAAGACCGTCCTTATATACGGCTCTTTGTTGCTCTTCTTCGCTCTCTTTTTGGGCGGTTACTTCCTACAATAGTTTCTCTTCAACTCGCCTAAGGTAACTTTTTGTTTATGTTGGATTGGATATGTATTTATCGACGAAGGGTTATGTGAATGTATGTATGTATTGTATGTAGTCACTACTCAATGAGAAGAATGTGCTCTTTATCTTTCTTTCTTATTGTTTTCGATTCAAGCTAGCACACGCTTTTCTTGCTTTGGATGAGTTATACAATTCGTTTAATAATGTATCAATCAAATACCACGTTCTTATCAAATAATCTTAAAAGGTGTGATGAGTGTTAGTAGTTCCTTCTTCGATGGTAGTGCAAGCTTGGGATTTGAGTTGTGACTCATAGCGTTTGTTTCCTTGTTGTATAAGATCTTGTAGAATTTGATTGCTTAGTAACACTTTCTCAAGAGGATACCGAATTGTACTTGTTTATTTCTACAGGGTTTTTATTTTTAATGATATATCAAGCATCGTAATTTTTTTTTTCGGTTGATTAATTTGCAGTGCATCATCGTATCAATTTAATAATTCTGGGAAATTATAAATAATTGTTCTCGATGATTCTTATTCATATATCTCTTCTTATATAAAACACTGGCAGGACCAGCAAATCTTGTGCTTCCGAGTCCACATCGCGATCAGAGAATGGTTACCAGAACAACAGAAATTCGGATAAATTTGAAATAATTTTGTTAAAATAAATCTAAAATAAGTACAAGACTTTGTCAACTAGTATATCGGATACTTAAATTACCGATAACATTTACTTTTTCAAGTATTTTACTAATTTCAATTCTTTAAATGAGATATATCCTACATTTTTTTTTTTTATAGAAAAGATCAAGCCTAATCTCTAATTTAATTTTAACAAGATAACCAGAGTGTAACATGTAAAATTTTAATACTTCAGTTTTATACAAAAATCGTTTTAATAATTCAATAAAAGGAAATTTATTTAAATTAAAACTAGGTCGATCAAATTACTTCTTCAATTTTGGTGTAAAATCAATCCAATCAGACTATCGTCTGTTGACTTCACCGAAATAGAGACAAGAATAGGAATAATATAAATCAGTTTACACTAATCCAATCATAACTCTTAATTCTACCAACTTTTACCTCAATTGCACTCTAAATTATATCAACAATTAATTTTAATTGATTGACACATTTTACAGTGTACCCATTTTAACTCTTAATTTTGAAAAAAAATATATATAATCTAACAAATCTAATTTTTCAACTACAAATTTACGATTGTCTATTAAAGTTGGGTGTAGTACATGATAATACAAGTGCCACTGAGCGCAGCTGGATTTATACATGCTACCCTACACAGCAATTACAAGTTTATACAATATTTTTTAGTATTTGTTTAGAACTTGAAAAGCAAGAACATTGTGAATATACTATAGCACTCCCACCTTTCCAACTGCCCGTGTCTAGTGAAGCCAGAACAAAATTCTTTGCAGGCTGCAGCACCTTCACAGCAGAAAATTATTTAAGTGCTATCCAAAGCTTTGATAAGCAATTGTAAGCCTATCGCATTGCATTTCGATGGCAAATGATTTCCGTACTATGGCATTGTTGAACGGATGAGTACCAATTTGAGGAACAACCCAAGGAATAGAAGAGGGCACTTCGGTGACAAGGCAAATAAACTCCACAACAATCACTATTGATTCCCGTGCTCTGGCATATCTTGGGGTTGCCGACTTCTAACTTGGTACACCTTCTTCATGTGCTTATTATCATAAGCTCCACCAATTGCAACTTCTTGATGCCTAGCATATATTCCGTTGGTATCAGGTGCTCTAGTAATCCAATTTGGAGGTGGAATAGGAGGACCCACAAATTGCTGTTGCAGATTAGTTGTTGGTCCTGAATTGGGTGGCCTTGATAACATTACCACAGGAGTCTTTGGTGGAGGTACCGCATATGGTCTTGGTCTTGGGCCATCCTCCATTGTGAAAGTATGGAACCCAGTTCTCCCGTTGTAGTAATGCTGTTCATGATGCTGTGACCTATCCTGTATCCTAAAATTCTGTTTGTCACTGTGTCCACCATTGGACGAGACTGGATATCTAGGCCTAGGCATCATCCCCTGGTGATTGTAATGATGTCCGTAATAACCACTTGTGTCCTCGGCATAATATCTACCAGGTCCAGAGGGTCCTGGTGATCTAAGCACCCGGTTCATTGCATGATGGCCTGGAAGCGGCTCTGTGAATCCGTATGTTGCGTTATTTGGCTTAATATTAAGGGTGTTCTTCACAAGACGATGTGCTGCTTCTCCCAGTTGAGGCCCAGCCATTGCTCCGTGTAGTTGCGGTCTGTTGCATGCATCATACAAGAAAGGTAAGAGCTCTAACAAATGTATGTCTTTGAGCGAGTGATAAAGGCCATATTTAATACAAGAAAAACTTCACTGAGAACTTATCAATCCACTTAATATGGAACTTTCTATTATCCCCTAAGACAATTGCTTAAAGTAAATATTTATAATTTCCTAAAAAAAAATTGTCCACATACAGCAGTGAGTAATACCAGTACCAGAACCGCATTGAACTTTAATGTCACCAGCAGCGGGGGCCTATTTATCCATACACAAATAATATGTAAAATTATCTAATTACAACTCAGGAATAGATTCTAACCTTTCTCTGCCATGACGCCGACCACTATTATCTTCGTGCCATAATACAGGAAAAGGTTTAATATCAATGGCTTTTAATATCTGCAAACATAACCAATGTCAAAGTAAATGAGAACTATACATAGATATTGAAAAAACTAAACAAAAATATAATATTTGTCCCATCACTTAATGTCTAAGAGAGGTCAGAATACCAACCTTTTTGGGCATTTGTACACCATTGGGAGGTCTTGGAATATGTCTATGTTTACGAGGATTAAGATAGGTAATATTTCTGAAATTTGAAACACTCAACATGAGTTCATCCATTGATTTTAAAATATCAGGAAAGTGTAAAAGAAAAAACTTACAAAACTTGATTAAACTCAATGTCTTGCAATCCCTTGATGGGAGAGGATACAACGGTTCTGAGCACATTTCTTTCATACAACCAGACGTGTCCATTCATACCATCACTGCTATCAAAGATTCCAAGACAATTACCAAACATATTTATGATTTCGACTGGTGACTATTACCAAACCATATTCACTAACCTAGCACTTGGGTCAATCGGTACAGCAGGTCTGTCATGCAGAGAGAATTGACAAGAATATTGGTAGTACGATAAGATAAACGGAGCCAAATTATGCGCTCTGTTGACATAAAGCAAATCAAGCATCTTACTATTTCGGAGCTGTTCCTCCACCTGCACATAAAAAATCTGAATGAAATTAAGCGCACCCAGATGCAAAACTATGATTCAAACTAACAGTTGTAAAGTTCAGGACTAAAAATTATAATGTTAAAAGTATCCAGCTCGAACAAACAGATTCCAGCAAAGTGTCAGGGATAATTGTGCAAAAGAAACAGTACTAACAGAGGGTTATCACTTAACAATCAACTTCTTAGACTATTTATTCTTTGATGCAATTTCAAGTCCAACAATTTTGGACCAGTAATCTTTTACAGTTGGTCACAAACGCAATGGACTAGAAAAGTAAAAATGAAAAACAATTCCGGACCGTTAATGTGCCTTCAAGTTTGCTAGTGGCAGAGAGCAATTTTTTCTCATCAATGAATGGCAACTTGGCAACGCCCTGAAAAAAAATGCAACAGTAAACTTAACCCCCATTTTAATAAAAAAATTAAATCACAGACCACTATATTTACCTGCCATGCAAATCGTTTGCCATTCATATCAATCTCAAAGTCTGTCCAAAAAAAAAAAAAGATCTGTCAAGAAAGCAAAACAAGTAACTCTAGAAACTTTTAGATATAGCAAAATAAGTCAATAACAATCAGGTGATCTCACCAGCAGGGTAAAATTCAAGAATAGGTGATGAAGGATCAGTCATCAAATCCCTGTACTTTTCAGGCAGTGCACTTGAACTGTGTAACAAGAACTTAATTAGCATCAGCACAGGATGCATGATATGATAGATCTAATGACAGGAAAGAAGAAGAAACCTTGATGCAGGTAGGGTCCCCATTAGTTGATCAAATGGCTTAAATGGTTCTCCCAAAAAAAAAGTTATCTCCAGATCAGCTAGATCTTTAAGATCAGAAGCAAAAGGAGCATAATGGTATGGGTAGTACCTGAATGAACAAAATAATGAAAAATATTGAAGAATATTAATGGGATGATAATTTCAACAAAATTGAAGGGGTCTCAGAAATTTTCTTCAATATCTTAAAGCCACTCAAACATAAAAAAGGCAGTATCCCAGCTCTAAAGGCCTCCAGTCCATATTATATATTAATAATTCCTTATAAAATCATGATTAGAAGTTCCTGCTACAAAATATCTTTGAAGCTCAATAGCTATGAGCAACAATACAAGGTTCCAACAGAATATAAAGATGCAGGAAAACTTGCTAAAAGAATATATCTGAAGCAAAACACTCTTCAAGCCAGACCAAAGTGTAATAGTACAATACATCTAACTACAGTGCTGAGAAGGTACACAAGATAGTATAACTCACAATGAGGAATAATTGTCGCACAACACAACAAAACAATGACCATGCCTCCATTCTACTAAAACTGTGTATGGTCACTGGTACAAACATTGCTTTGGGTGCACCACAATTAAATGATTACTTAAACAAAAAAAATTTACTAATAAAAAGTTAAAAACGATGATATTTAATTACTTAAGAAATAATGTCCATGTCTTGCATGATAAAATGCATTTAGAACTCATGGTTAGCATCATATAGGAAGTTGCACTTAATTAATAGTAGCCTAGGAAATATTCTCCACTGAGTATATTAAGAGATTATATATGGGTGATATGCAGAACCTATATATAGTACATTCTACTAAATCCAAACACTCAATCCTTTAAGGGATCAGGCCAAGGGTGGGGATATTTTCTCGGTATGAGTTTAAAAGTTAGTTTTTCACCAAAACTGATTACAGTATAACATTATGCAGAGTTCTTAGAATTTGGCCAACTAAAACCCCATAAAACTATGCATGTAAGGTGAGGATTACCCAAGCTTAATAAGCTTTTAGTTAACTCATATATCAAGTTGACGTGGGATGAAGCACCACCCTTGGAGCTGAACTTAAGGCAGATCCCAAAGAAGCCATGATTACAGTGGGTTAAGGGTGACCGTAATCAAGGAAGCTTTCCAACATAAATGAACCAGATTATCAATCTACAAACAGAAAATAGCAGGAATGGGTTCAAATATAATATATTAGCTAGTGAAAGATCAACTAACCATTGCCATGAGCAGACACCCTGGTAGTAATACCGACAAACCCAACAAAGGCCTTCTACATATTTCAAGACCTATGAGGAAGACCAAGACAATCAGCTATCTTCTATGAAAACCATAAATTATAAGGGTTGGGTAAAAATAGCCATCAACAAGGAGAAAACAAAATTAAATCCAACACACCACGAATCAATTCATGGGGACAAATATTCAACCAGTGTGAGGCCCTCAATCCCTCATGAATAGAACATATTGAAACACAGGCAGATAATAACATCAAGATTTCAAGACACATAAACGGGATGTGCCTAACATCATTTAAAAAGAAAATTGTAACAATGTGAGCCTAGTGCACCATTTAAAAAGAAAAGGAGTAGTTTAGGTGTTCTTTGGTTTGAGAAAATTGTTTTCTATTTTTATTTTCTGTTTTCACTTCTACTTACAAAAAAGCCACCTTCTTTTCTCTTTGTTTCCTTTTTAAAAATTTCATATATGAAATAGTGAAAAAAAAAAAAAAAAACTAAAAAAAAAAAAAAATCAAGAGAAAATATAACAACATTTTTTAAATTTAAAATGAAAAAAAAAAAAAATTTTATAAATTATGGTCAATTTAATCCTTTTTCTATATGTCTTTTAATTTTTTTTTAATGTCA
>Ga0099822_1006148_pt1 | contig 15661 bp, 7 predicted proteins | sample CowpeawhiteBW_FD_76839 | JGI IMG/M metagenome (GOLD analysis project Ga0099822, IMG submission 76839) | Root nodule microbial communities of legume samples collected from California USA - Cow pea white BW | ecosystem: Host-associated > Plants > Roots > Nodule | place: USA: California | collected...
CCACCGCCAGCCGCCATGCGAAAAGCGGCCGCCACGAGCCGCCACAGGAAACCCGCTTCGCCTCCGTCATGTTGTGGCGGTAGGTCGGGAAACCGCAACCGATTTCCGCCATGGCGCCGCCATGGCCGAAATTTGATAACATTGACACAGGGTATTCCCTATCACAACAGTAAAGACTCTTAGTGCCTAAAAAGAAGACCCTTACCACCTCCTAAAGGGAAACTATTAATAAACTAAGTCTTTAAGGGGATCGAGAATTGATTATATTTGTAACAAGCTTGGTACATACGACTTATATGCACCAGCTAGACACTGTTTGATATTGGTAGATATTGGTAGATATCGTTGATATTGTTTATTACAATATCTTCTATTTACCATATTTATGTTTGGTTGGTTACCATATATACTTGTATCACTCTTTATTATAAATACATTCATCCTATGTGTATTTTAGACACAGGAGAGATTAATTCTATACAGTTTTTCTCAATATTCAACACACTTGATGTAAAGGATGCAATGAAATAAATTAGAACAGGTGGAGGGATGTCTTACCGGAATACTTATTCCAATTTCTAGTATCAAGGAGGGTCTAAAATAGTGTCACAAACGAAGCCTTTTAAAGGAACAGGAATCTCGCAAGTGACTTCCAGCAGTGGCAGCAACCAAGAAGAGAGGGGAATGGGACGAATTACGGCTCAAACATGGGAGGAAACTTAGTCGGAGGAGCAAGGAACAGAGGATCAAGAAGTCTTCCTTACCATGAAGATGTCAAAAGAAGAGAGGAAAGAAGGTATTTTCATTATGGAGAGGCATATAATCCAAGACATCGTTGTCCAAAGAAGAATTTGGGGTCATTATCTTGAAAGAAGAGTGGTATAGAGAAGTAGGAGTGTAGAGAAATGAGATAGGGGAGTATCTAGAAAATGCTGAAGAAGAAGTCATTGACTTTGAATATCAGCATACGAAACTTTCTCTTTTTTCAGTTTGGGGTTTGACTCAATCCCATATTGATTGATAGTGGAGCAAGTCATAATTTGGTCACATCGAATCTGGTAACTCTTCTTGGTTTGCAAGTAGAAATGACTCCATCCTATTGTGCGTGATGAGGTGATGGGCAGAAGAAACAACGAGTGGGTATTACAGAGAGGTAGTACAACTGGAAAATTATGTTGTTAAAGAGACCTTTCTCCTCTTTGGCCTAGGACAGGTTGATTTAATTTTAGGGGTAACCTGGTTGGCCTCCCTTGTAGATCTTAAGGTGAATTGGAAGACTTTAACCATGAGTTTCAACACTCAACATCAGCAGGTCCAGATTAAAAGATACCCAAATTTAGTAAAAACAGTTGTAACCCGACAAGGTGTGATGAAAATAATAAGCAAAAATGCTCCACTAACTACAGCAGTTGCCCACTAACCTTTGTTCCCTAAATGCAACATTTGTCCCATTAATTCCACAAGTTATCCCACTAATTCTTGTGACTGTTCCACTAACTCAAAGCTAAATTAATTTTGTTTTTTTCTTCAACAGTACATGCTCCACTACCTCTACTTATTCTCCTTATTTAAAGTGGCTCTAAAGGAAGGTCGCTCGGTTTTGCTAGAGGAGATTCATCTTACTCAACAATCAGAGTTAGAAGATTTGAATGCTATTTTGAACCACAAAGTTGTGATGTTATACCGGTATCAAAAAACACTTTTAAATGTCCACCATCTTTGGCTAGATGTGTACTGGCGATGCGAGCTGCTTCTAGGAAGACGACACGCACGCTAACTGTTTGACGAAATGCCTTATTTGAACTAAAAACCCTATGTGTAAAAGGAAGATGGAGGACACGGGTTGATGAACCATGGAATGGAAACGACAATGGGAGCTGCCATGCCACTTGGGGTTCCGCCAAGATAAATGGATATATTGTCTTCATCACACCACTCAAACAACCATCCGAGATAAGTGAAAACTTCACGCCACCCGAATTTCTAGGATAAGTGAATGCATCTTCATTCATCACGCCACTCACTTCTCTCATGAGATAAGTGAAGAAACACATTAGAAATGGAAATTTGTGCTCCTCTCCACGTCACTTGATAGGCTCCATGAGATAAGTGGAGGAGTCACCACTCCAGGCCTTTGCTCAAGATAAGACTCATACACACATACACAAGAGAATCACTCAACAATGCCTCTCATGTATATTCCAAATTTGCCTTTACAACGAAGGTCAACCCCCTATTTATAGTGGAGGGTCAACTAACCTAAAAATAAAAAGTTCCACTAAGCAAGGTTTAAACCCTAAATACAAAATACTAATAAAAGAAAATGCAAAACAACAATGAAAAGGTTCTCATCATCCATGCATACACCAATGCAAAACAACAATGAAAAGGTTCTCATCATCCATGCATACACCAGCCGGGAAAGACGACTATGGATGAGGAAGCACCAGAGTCACCTCAACAAGTGTTGGTGTAATGGTAAGAGGTGGGTCCAAGGCAGCCATGTGGGAAAACACTTCTGCCATTAAAGTTCAATTTTTAGAATTCAACCTTGGGGACAAGGTTGTTTCGACAACAGTGGGTATTGTTAGGAAAGAAAATTTTGAGAGAGGAATGTATATTGTAGGAGGGAATTTAGAAATAAAAGTGATTATGCGGTTAGTTGTTTGGGAGAGAGACTTTCTCATAAAGTCTATATATAGTTTCCCTTTGGGAAGTGTTAGGGGGTTATCTTTTTGGTATTGAAAATCTTTGACTTTGGTGACAAGGAAACTATTTATAGACTTTCTTAGAGAGTCTCTTCCACAAAACAACTAATTGCATAACTACCTTTCATTTCTAAATTTCCTTATATAACACACATTCCACTATTATTATTTTCCTTCCTAACAATATCTCTAGATGATATGGGATCTTCAACACACTCCCTCATACTGATAGAGGGTGGAACGATAGGTGCTACAAATCTTGCAAGGAAAGACTCTAAATATTATCCTATGAAAGTTGACTTAATCATATCTCTAGATGATATGAGATCTCCAACACTTGCAAAGATACTCCCCAGGCATGACCCTTCGTGATGAGTATGCATGGATGCAAATGATTTTTATTATCTTTAAATAGATAAAATGCTTGTTTGTAAAATAGAATTTACTTTGATTGTTATTTTTAGATATAGAATTTACTTACATTGCATTTTCTTTCATGTGTAAAGTAGTTGCATATAGTAATTTTGTATGGGAGTCTATTAAACCCAATAAAGCTTTGGGGTGTGGGCATTGGAAGACAAGGACACAAGGAGCATTTTGAAGTCAATCAAGCATGAGAAGCATTCATCTCAGCCATTGATCTAAATCTAGGTTTTGAATTTTAAAATTTAATTTTTCCTCCTCTTTGTGCACTAAATTCATGGCTAAGGGTGGTTATGGGTGGCTATATATAACTACTCCCTCGCTTGAACAAGTTACTTTAGAATATATGAGAATTAGAGAAATTCTTGAAAGCTTGCTTTTGTGAGTATTATCAACTTTCATTGGAGTCTTATATTGGTTCCTAAGTGTCGAGTGATGATTCTTCCTGAAGCTTATCATGAGGATGAAGCTCTCTCCATCTTTGAGTGGATCTCTTCTTCCATTTCCATAAGTCTCCTCCACCTTTTCCGTTTCGTTTAACTTGTTAGCTTCTAATTCTACTTTTTCTACTTATTTTATTCAGCCAATTTCGACTATGTCTCTACTATGCCATTCTTTCACTTGCTTATATAGTCATGTTCTTTTTCTGGAGGTAAACCTTTATAGTTATATCATCAATTAAATTCCTATTAAGTGGCAAACATCCATGAATGCATCTTAAGACATAAAATGAGCTTTCCATCTAATACATTCCAAGCTAAACATAACTTGATCCTTATCACTTAACATGTAGCTACAACATTGCACCGCCAATATGCACAACAACTCATATCATTCATTTATGGCTAAAGACTATTATAGTATCCAATCTCATTCACTCCACTAGTTTCGTATCTCCATGTCAATGTCAATCTAGTAGAGTGTTTGTGTCATTGGCAGTTACCACTGCTTGACAAGGGTTGAGCCCTAGGGTTTGACAACATACTTAACAAACCAACAATAGATGCATTACAATCAATCATTCTAGATATTGGTTGCATCCTTTGTCAGTTGCTTGCATAAAGTTAGTTGATGCTTATTCTTTGAATATTGTCATTACTTCTTCTTCAGAAAATTAGGATACATTACGGGAAAATAAAACCTCCATCATGAGAGAAGCAAATGAAAGACTTCTATAAAAATTCTAGCAACATTAAAAATGAAGTTTTCATTTTGTACATGTTAAGCTTTGAAGCCCTTACTTTCTTTATTGAATTGTTGAGATGTTACAACAGGCATAGGTTTGGAACGAAGCATAGGTTTGGAAGGAAACCCACAAAAAGGGCATTTCCACAACCTATATATAAAAGGTATTGGCTCCTTTCATGATGCCTCTCTCGATGATAGTTGACTCAACATTGATTTCATGATCGAGTTGGAGGGCCCTCTCTCCATTGAGTTAGTAATTTGCTATCGCAAATATTGTTGTCACATATCTCACGCTTCTTGTTTCTATAAATCGGTTCCTAGTGACTCTCTTGATTTGGGTTGGTCCAATCAAATGTAAATGAATAAGAGAGAGTATTTGAAAGAGTATCATATTATAGTCTTTAACGGTCTCTTTAGAGTGTTGCTAATATTTCTTCCAAACACATAATGAATGGAGGCCAATGTATGTTGGGTATCTCAACAAAAAAGTAGGCATTCTCATCCATAGTTTATTTTGTTCTACAAATATTTATCAGTATATTATTTTGTAGGTGAGTGAGCCTTGGTGCTGCAAACGTAATTATGAGTTCAAATATAGGAAATAGTCTTCCTTAAACCAAGTGTTGAAATCCATACATCTATTCTCCTCAAACACCAACAAGCGAAAGCCTATTTGTTCTTTTTTTTTTAAAAAAAGATATGTCTATGATCTAGTGTCAGCAAGGAGAACGTAGGTTAAATATAAGGAAAATTCGCCTTTGAGATTTACACCCATGATTAGTAAGTCATGAGGAGTAGAGTTTTGTTAATGTAGTTATTTTCATATAAAATTCTATTATTTCTATATGCACATTGTTAGGATACGACCTTCTATTACGAAGGTCTATGAAAGAAGAAATCAGGGAAAAAAAATACAGCTAATTGCTTTAATTCAAGCAGCTGAGAAACCTATTAGTGGTTATATAATTGTTGTGTGGGGAAGCTAGGTATATATATATATGTGTCCGTTTTCAAGTCTTTGGGGGGACACGGAGAAAACATGATTGTTAGTGGGAGGATCTGGACCGTCGAAGTCTTAGTGATTGTATTTGTAAACTTTTGTACACTGCATGTTCTGTACAGAATTCTCATTTTTCCATCTGAGAGTTCCTTCCCTTTAGAGTTTTCTGATCCAGATTCTATAACACATTTTTCTAAAGGTGTACCATACCCTTTATCTCTTAAAAAACCATAAAATAGACCTGTATGCAAGCAACATACTTGAGGATGACATGGAAAACAGAATGGAAGCCTTGAAGAACAATGGGAAGCTATTCATGGAGTGAATCAATTATTACAAATTACTTCTCGTGTCCTTTAATTCGGCAAAGATTCAGACAAAGATGGTTGGTAATGAAGGAATTCCACTATTGGTGAGACTGAATGAAGAAATAGAACATACGCTTCAAGGAGTAAGACAATGGACAACCCACTCACAAGACATAAAAAGATTGAATGAGGAGAAAACAGAATCATAACAGTAAGACACTTATGAGCCCTTCTGAGATGAGTAAAAAATCTTGGGCCAAAAAGATTGAATTTCCCAACATTCATGGCGGAAGCCCAAGTTGAGAATTTCTTGAAAGTACCACAGATGAAACCAAATCTGAAGGTTCGTCAGTTGAACAATATTTTATTGTCAATCTGCTCTATTGGTTAGTTAGTTGTGACAGGGATAAATAGACAAATAAAGCACAATTCCTATTAATAAGATAGGTGGAAAAAGAGGCGTCTTGTCAATTGAGAAGAGTTTGGGTATTTGGGCATTGGGAGGTGCAGATCCTCAAAATTCTGTTGTCTTTTCCCCTATTCTTTTCCAGTAAAGGCAGATTTCTTTATGATTCTGATCCAGTTCCTACTATCAACTCACACTCATGAACATCAGATGTAGATAAATTTGATACCGGTAACAGCTCAAAGGTTCTAAAGAAGTCGTTTCTGAAGCTTCTACAAAAGATTTGCTACCTTATGGCAAATGGATTTACTGATGAATGCAGGATTTTGTAATCTTGGTGAGAAGGGGCAAAACAAGTGGTAAGGATGGGGTGTGTGGATATCTTCCCATCTCAGTTCCCCAATTACTAGCCCATAGAAAAGCCAACATGGTTGAACTCTGAGCAGTTGACATTGATGGGTCCCAGAGAATAGCTAGTTATTGTAACACAATTGATTGGGCTGCTAAAGTTGATAAGATCGTGGTCTTGGCTCTGGTACAAGAGAAAGCATCCATATTCATTAATTCTGGAAAATCCAGCAACAGATCAGTTGTATAACGGGTACCTTGGAAGGATGGTTCACTACTTTGGTCTCCATTTGTGACTCAGTAAACCATTACAAGAAGTGCTGCTTCTCTTTAATCTATAAATTTTCTCACATTTAAGGTGTAGTTTCCAAAAAGAATGGTACTACCTGAGCTAAGGTTCCTAGACATAAATTTATTCATTTAACTTGATGGGGCATCATTTTAGCTAACTCTTTAAATCATAGGAATATATACACAGGCCTTGCGTTGATCAAATAATCTAACATTTCAAGAATTTGGCCTTTAAAGGAAAATTATTAAATAAAAAGAAAACATATCGCTATGGTTGTAAAAAAAATCTGCAGCCACAACCATGGCGGCAATGTTAAGGTTTTTCTCTCAACATTGAGCCATTGCTTGCGACTGCAGTTACGGCTACAACAACCACATTTTCCCACAATATCAAGAATAGCAAATACTTTACAGCCATTAATAACTCACAGGCACAGCATCAGTCTGCGAGTAAAAACTATACCCTATTGCAAATAATAACAGCCAATCTCCATCTCAATATGACTCTATGGTAATTCTTGAAATAACAAGAAGACAAAAAGGTATGATTTATCCATCAAGAAACAATAATGCACACAGCAAATCGAAATGTCCAAGTCAAAAAAGAACCACATAACCCATCAAACTATAAGAACAAAAGATCATACACAAAACATTACGCTAAGAAAATTCAAACCATTCCCATCTCTACACTCTTAAGGTCAATTTCTAAAACATTAAAATTAAATCAAACCAAAACAAAGTCAAATTCAAATTCAAACTCAAACCCACACGCATGGTACCAATATCACGTACCTGTAAAGGGCTTGCGCTTAACGGAGGGGTCGAGCTGGTTGCACCACCGGAGACGGCAAGACTTGCCGGATCTTCCACTGATCCCCCGTGCGATGAGACTCCAGTTTCTGGCGCCGAACTTGCTAACGAGACGACTCAGAATGGCGTCCTCTTCCGGGGACCAAGGACCCTTCACTCTGTCCTTGCCACCGCCGACATCACTGCCGTCTAACAACAGCAGTCCCTCATCACCACTTCCGTCGACAGCGGTAACGGCGGTTTCTTCTGGTTCCATCTGTGAGTTTAGTTAAGGTGAGAAAGAAAAGACAGTAGAAGACTGGCACAAATGTTTCGGCACTTTTTGACCCATGTTTTAGCACTTTTAAAGGGAGGTGTCAGTTAATATAATTTAATTGCAATTCTAACCTTGTCTCGCTTTCTTCAGTTACGCGCATCGTACCAAAACAGTTTTCATCATATAATTACTCGGGTCTATTTTTTTTTATATAATTTACATTAAAAAATTAATATTGTTATTAATTAAAAAAATTATTTTTATTGTTACATTTGGAAAAAAATTATTAATTTGTATCATTATATTTTATTTTTATAATTACATATATTATATTTAAATAATAAAATAAAAATTAAATAATTAATTACTATTATTTTTTATGATAAATTAATTAAGAGTAAGTAAAATCTCGTGTTAAAATTTTGAATAGAAGTACATTTAGATATAATGAGTTTAAAAGAAAAATAGTATGGAAAGGTATTAACTTTTGGTGTAAGGCCCACTTACATTGCTATTACATTGCTACTCTTATTTTTTAAAGGGCTACCCCCAAAATCAGTTGGGCCTAGGGTTGGCCTAAAGGGAAACCAGACCCTAAGTTTGTCATAACCCACTCTTCTCTTCTCACTTTCAGAAAACAGTTGCCTTGCTCTCCTCTCCTCACCAAAAACTATGCTCTGCTAGGGTTTGATCTTCAGCCTCCGTCAAGTTCGCTCAAGCTCATTCTTGCCCCGCGTAAGTTACTCTTCGACTCCTACCACTTTCCCCTTAGTATATTCTCATGTTTTTCCAGTTAGGGTTTCGTAGTGAGCCCAATCTTAAGATTTGTTCCACTGTTTTCCAGCTTCTAAGCCTATTCCTAAAGCTGCTGTGCTCCGTGGTTGGTGTCAAGGTCCTGTACTAGCTCATTCCAGGTAAGGGAAGCTAGAGTTTCTTGCATTTTATAATTTGTTGCTTATTTTTTTTATCTATCTCGAGTTGGTATGAAGTGTGTGTTGTTGTGATTGCATAAAAATGCTCTGCTATGTGTTTTGGACATGAATGTATGGTTGTTGCAGGTACGAACATTGGCGAGAACTGATAGTCTCGCCCAAGCGAGCAGGTCTCGCCTAAGCGAGACTGGCAGAGGCTCGCCCAGACCTTCTGCGCGAGCTGTCGCTCAGGCGGGCCACTTTGTTTTGAGCGAGAGAATGCCTCGCTCAGGCAAGGAGATCTCGCCTAAGCGAGCTAGTGTGAATGGCCACTGTTCCAGATTGTCGAGCTCTCGCCTAGGCAAAGGGAGCTCGCTTAAGCGATAGTCCCTCTCGCCTGAGCGAGACCCTTAAGCCTGAGCGAGGAGTTGGGCGAGGGTACTGTAATATTTGTTGTTCTCTGTTCCTGGATGGTTGGAAATTTCTTGATTTGAATTGTTATATTAAAAGTATGAGGAGAATGATTATGCATGCATGGTATGGTGTATGGGTTGTAAATGATAGGTGTGGTATGATCTTGGCATGTGATTTTATATGGGATGGTTGGTTATCAAAGTGGCATGGTGTCGGTACGAAATACACTTCTATATTCATGGTTTGGGAAGGATGAGTTGGAATGGATCCAATATGGCATATGAATGAGGATTGATTATAAAGGCTGGCATGAGATTTATATGCATGAAAAATATTACTTGTTAGATTGAGTATGATTGGTATGTGGTCAGTACGTAATTCCATGAGCCTCTAGGTGAGACCCCATGGTAGTGCTTCAATGGTCAGGACGTAATTCCATGATCCCTATTAGTGGGAGTTCATGGTGGTGCCCTATCTATATAATTTGGTAAGGATTCAAGATAAGGTTGCATCCTGACACTCTAAGGAGTCAGTTAGTCTCACTTAGAGCGGACTGACTCTTGTGGTGAGAGTAGCAGGAGGCCTGAGATTCATTAAGGGCTAACCTTGTGCGTGGGGGTTGAAACTTTATAACACTTAGCTCGGAGGTGAGCAGCGAAATCCACCACAAGTGCAAGCATCCACTGAATCTAACTAAATTATATGTATCCAGATGAGTCGAGTCTGAGTCTCAGTGTATTGTCTGCAAGTCATAACATGATTGGTTGACATATATTCATTGGTATGTGAAATAGCATGTATTCGTATGATGAACTGTTTTATACTCTAGCTTACCCTTTGTGCTTGTTTGGTTGCCTTGTATGTGGTTCTCCTCCTTTTGCGATAATTATCAATTTATTGATGTGAGCAGATGTGAGAGGTTCTCGCGGTCAATAGGGGAACAATGACTCTACTGCTTAGCCCTCCTGGGCTGGATCCCGCTTATTGGATTTTCTCTTAGGGCTATGGCCCATGTATTACCTTGTTTTAAATCTTAGTTGTATTACTGTTGGATTATGTATCCTGTGTGTATTGACATCATGGTGTGCCCTAGGATTTTCTTTTAGGAATTCTTGAATATTCTTAAGGAGTGAGTTATACTCTGAACCGTTGCTTTTAATATTGCTTATGCGTGACGTGTCATTTAAGTAAGTCTATTTATTAAATGAGACGTTACATTTGGAATCTGAAAAAGAAAATATAAAGTTAAATTTAAATTATTTTAAATAAAAAATAACATGCAAATATGAATAAAGTGAAAATATATCGTAATATATAATTTTATTAAAAATTTTACATGAATTCAAAGTTAAAATTAAAATAAAATATATTAAATATTGTTATCAACGTAGATATTGATTATCAATCAATTATTTGATGTGTACACAATTTTGTTTTTTAATTATGAAATTGGATGTGAATTTATTTGTATTAAATTGTAAAATTTACATAATAATTTATTAGTGATTTGTAGTAAAACAATATTGTTATAGGATGAAATTTTACCGATAAAGTGGTTAGTTATATATTATATTAGAATGAGATACATATGTACATATCGGTTGTTAAAATAAGATGTAGGTATAGTGTGAACTTTGATTCCGTACAACAAAAAATATTGTCCACACATGAATAATCAACTTAAAAAAAATGAAAAAAATGCAAACAAATTGTTAGATATGGTCCCTATTAAAAATAAAATTAGAGTAACATGAATTGATGTTAAAAATTTTAAACAAAAATACATGCAAATGTTGTTATCGACGTAGATATTGAATTTATAATAACTAATTATTGATGCGTACAAACAATTTATTTTTTTGTTTAAAATGGTAATATTAAGATTACCCAATAATATTAGGATATAAATTTGTTTCTATTAAATTATAGAATTGATTCAATAATTTATTAGTGATGTTTATATTAAAATAAAATGATTAGGCTCTCTTTTAAAGTAAAATATAGACATATTACAAGATACGTACAAAATAAAAATAACACGTTAATGTTAAAATTTGTAAATAGAAACACATGCATATATAAACAGACAAAAATATATCGAAAGATATGACGTATGGAGTCATAAATATTATTATTACTTTTATTGAATGATTAAGATTAAAAAATGGATATGATTTTGTTTAAATTATAAATTGAAATATAATAAACATTCCTTTTAAGTCCGCACTAAGTTAAGACCGTATTCTTTTAAGTTCACATTCCGTTTAAATCTGCATTTGAAAAGAGAAAATTCTCTGATCAATAATTTTGTGACTTTATATCTTTTTTATTTAAATTAACTTTTAGAAAATATTGTCATTTTAAAAAATATCTTTCAATGTTAAAAATTAGTTATTATTGTAAATTCTAACGTCCCATTTAATTAATAAACATAATTAAAAGAAGCGTCACACAATTATAATATAACAGTGCAGTCATGGAGTTTAATCATAACTCCTTACAATCCAAGGCACACCACAATGCCCAAAAAGGAAACAAGTCATACAGTTTACTGGAATCGTAAAGAAACTTAAGAACAGTCAAGTACATGGGCCGTAGCCCTAAAGAAAGCCCAGGAAGAACAGGAAGTCCAGCTCAAGAAGACTAAGCAGCGGAATCGTCTCTCCCCTGTTGACCACGGGTACCTCTCACATCTGCTCCCATCAATAAATTGATGATCATCGCAAAGGTAAAAGAGCAACATACAAAGCAACCAACATGGAAAGGGTAAGCTAGAGCCAACAAAATTGTTATCATGCAATCAAATATATTTTCATAGTCCAATGTACATATACCACTCAAGCATGTTATGACCTTTCAATCAATACACTAAGACACGACTCGACTCATCCGGATACATATAACCTGGTCGGATTCAGCGGATGCTTGCACTTGTGGTGGATACCTCTGCTCACCACCGAGCTGCTCACCCCCGAGCTATGTGTTACATGTGTTACAATGAATCAATTTCCCTCACCACAAGGTTAGCCCTTAATGAATTTCAGGCCTCCTACTACTCTCACCACAGGAATCCGTCCGCTCTAAGTGAGACTAACTGACTCCTTAGAGTGTCAAGATGCAACCTTACCTTGAATCCTTACCAGACTATATAGATGGGGCACCACCATGGTCACCCACTAACAGGGGCCATGGAATTACATCCCGACCACTGAAGCACGGCCTTGAGAGTCTCACCTAGAGACTCCAAGGAATTACGCACTGATACAGACCAATCATAATCAACAATAGAGGAATACTCATCATGCATACAAATCTCAGGTCAACCTTTATAAATCATACTCATTCATATACAACTGTAGAATCAATACCGACCCATCCTTCCTGGAGCACGAATACAGATTTGTATCATCACACCATAACCATGTCTCTTTGGTACCAACCATCTCATTTAATCTCATATCTATCTCATACCAAAATCATTCATTCAATTTAATAACCACAGATTTCCATACGTTTCACAAGCCTCATGCTTTAATTAGAGTAGATCCATACCTCAAACAGTTCATAACCACCAAATAGAGAAAAACAGTGCGCCCTGCAGTGGGTCTCGCTCAAGCCAGAGGCCTTCGCTCAGGCGAGGGGGTTCCCTCGCTCAAGCTGCAGGCTTTCGCTTAAGCGAGACTACGTCAAGGGGGCCTGGGATTTTCGCGAAGGCTCGCTTAGGCGAGGCCATCTCGCCTGAGCGAGATGGTCTTTCGCTCAAAACACAACTCGCTCGCCTGAGCGAGTATTCGAGAACAACTCTTGGGCGAGGAACTGCTATTCTCGCTTAGGCGAGAAGAGCTTGCCTGGGCGAAAATAACAGGTTCCTCCCACTATTTGACACCTGGAAATCCAGAAATAGTACACTCCCATACCAATCATTCAAACACGGTTACATATATAATCAATATCATTTTATGCACGCAACAGATGGAACAAACCACACACTTCAAATATACAAATGAATGGTCTAGCTTCCCTTACCTGGAAGGGTTTAGCTGAGGACTTCGACACCATGACAATGAGCACAGCAGCTCCAAGAACGGTTTAAGGAGCTGGAAAAACAATGGAACAAACCTTAAAATGAGCTCCCTACAGAACCCTAGTTGGGAAAACACAAAAACATGCTAAGGAAGGGATGGTACGAGATGAAGAATAACTTACGTCGAGCAAGAAGGAGCTTAAGCGAACTTGACAGCGATGAGGAATGAAACCTTAGGGCAGACTGTTTTTCTAAAAGTAAGGGAAAATGGAGACGTCAGGGCAGATTAGGGTATGGTTTTCCTCTTTGGGTCAGCCCTTAGGCCCATTAGATTAAGGGCAACCCTTAAACATTAGGGCAGAAAAACTGGGCCTTACATAAATTAGAAAATCGAGATGGTGTAAATATTTTATATTTTATATTTGTTACATTTTGTTATATATCTTTTATATTTATCATATATTTTACATCTCTCATATCTTCATAATCTCTATAAATTTTCAACCCTATAATATTTCATTCTCTAAATATATGACCCCTAATATTTTATATTGTAATATAACTCTTAAAATTTCACAAATCCGTATCAAATTATCGATATCAAAATGCAGATTTAAGAAAATATTTATTTCATATGATTAAAATTTTGAATTAGACCTTTTAGTTAAATATTATATTCAATGAAATGCTTTAGCTTGTTTTTTTGTTATTTGTAAATATTTATATTAGAAGATATTTAGAATTTGAGAAAAAAAATAATAAATATTTTTAAGAATAAAAATATAAGACAATTCAAATAAATGTAAGTAGATGATAATCTAATTATATAAAACTTAAACTATTTAAAAAAATATATGAAGAATAAAAGTTAAACATAATATAATTAAAGTATTATAGTAATTAATTTTGTTTTTAATATTCAATAAATAATAATAGATAAAATAAAAATGTAAAAAATAAAAATATATTAATATTAATGTTAATAAAAATAATTAAATAATTATGGTATTATATTGTAATATATATTAAAATACTTTTATATGTAGATTATTATAATAACATGCATGATTATGAATTTTAAAAATTGTTTTAGACAATGTTTGGATAAATGAATAATTGAATATTTATGCAATTAGAAATTAAATGTTTTTGAAATGTAAAAGTTACCTTGGGTTGAGTATAATAATAAAAAAATTATAAAATAATGATAAAAAAATTTTAATAGATAAAATTAATAGTTAGTAATACTCGACTTTAAAGATAAATTTGGAGATGATAAAAAATTATCTTAATAGATAAAATTATAAGGGTGTTCTTGACATTTTAAATAAATTTTTAAAAGAGACTCATTAAATAAATTATTAAACTAATATTTTACTATTAAGTGAGATAAAAGAAAATTACATTCTTTATTTATTCGATAATGAAAGAGAACAATTGAAAGATGAAAGCAAAAATAATTGATTTTTGTAAGAAACTAAGTAAGAATGGAAGATGAGAACAATTTGTAAGAAACTAAGGCATAAATATATAATGGAACCAAAATTAAAATATGGTTATAAAAAACACACAGTATACTACTTTTTCTTCTATGTTCATAAAATAAAAAATAATATAAAAGACTCATTAAATAAAATATTGAACTAATATTTCACCATCAAGTGAGACGATAGAATTATCTTCTTTTTTCCCCTCGAGAATGGAAGAGAACAAATGAGAAATAAGAGCAAAAATAGTAGATCTTTTTTTCTTCATAAACAAAAAAATAGATGAGAATGAAATATGAGAATAATTTATGAGAAACACAAACTATAATGAAAACAAATAATAAAAAATATCTTGATAAATTTTTTTAATCTTTATTTTGATTTTATATTTGATTATTTATTAACATTAATTATTATATTTATAAAAGAAATAAAATATTTGATTTAATATCTATAATAAAAGAAATCAAAATACTTAATATCTATAATAAAAACAATCATAATACCTACTATAAAAAATTTCCAAAATTTTGGGGGTCCATGGCCCCCTGCTACCATGATCATCCGCCACTAATTCACTCAATTACGAAATCCACGCACACACTTAACACTAACCCTCACAATTCTCAGAGGGCTTTCTTCTTGTACCTCCATATTTCTTTTACACACCCAAATACTTTTTAAATTCAAACAATATCTTTTGACCATTTGATCGACGAAAAACAAATATCATCTTCATAATTATTTTTAGATATCGATTTTTGATAAAAGATATTTTCGGATGTCGACATCTAGAAAAGATTTTGAACTTTCGAATGTCAAAAAGCATACATATATATTACTAGAAGTCGACATTCAATAAATATATATATATATATATATATATATATTTTTTTTTTTTCTTTTCTTTTTTATATAATCTACTTAAAAAAATTAAGAAATAATTAAACTTTAAATTAATTTTTAAAAAGTAATATATATATATATATATATATATATATTTTATTTTATATTTAAAATATATATTAAAATAAAAAAATTAAATAAAAAAAATTATAAATAAAAAAAAAAAAAAAAAAAAAAA
>Ga0099822_1006152_pt1 | contig 15656 bp, 3 predicted proteins | sample CowpeawhiteBW_FD_76839 | JGI IMG/M metagenome (GOLD analysis project Ga0099822, IMG submission 76839) | Root nodule microbial communities of legume samples collected from California USA - Cow pea white BW | ecosystem: Host-associated > Plants > Roots > Nodule | place: USA: California | collected...
AAAATAGGAGTTGTCCTATATAAATTAATAACTTAAAAAGCGTAGAATAACATCCATTTAATCATTTATAAGTTGGGAAATATAAAGTTTGCTTCAAAGTGTTAAGAAATGTGACCCAAAAACAACAGTTTCACTTCAATGATTTTCTCACCATTGAATATAACCACAGTACAGAAATTTAGTGTCACATTCATGAATAATATATCTTTGAGCTTTAGTGTCTAGAGGCCACACAAGGTTACGCATGGTTTTTTATTTTTCTCCAAACAAAGTGAAATAAATGAAAAAAAGGTAAAGTAGGGCAGGACAAGAAAGCAAGCAGCACAAGCACAGTACAAATAGTCACAAGTAATGCATGTCAAAAAGCAATTACTAAAATTGTGAACATACAAATGGTGTGAGAACCAAAGGATTAGACGTGTTCGACATTCCATATCCAAATCAGCTATCCTCTCAAAGAGAGTACGAACTGCTCCAGCAACAACAGCTGGAAAAGCTCCAGGAAGAGCCTATCGGTCACATGATTACAAAAGCATTAAACATGAGCTTAAATTTCAAATCTGTATAAAAGTGTATTGAAACAACAATAATTTCCCAATGACAGAAACACGGTACCTTGCAAAGGTCAATAATTACAAGTGTGTAATATACTGGTCTGAAAGGTGGTTGAGGTAGCATCAGCAGCTGCAACAGAAATAGACATCACATTACACAAATCAGCCAATATTCTTAGTCATAAGAAGTCACTAATTAAAAGTACAGATTGACAAATGTCAGTAACATCAAATTAGAAAATTTTAAATATTTCAGTGCATTTAATTGAGGTACAGTGAAAAAGAATAAGACAATTTCATTAAAGTAAACACTTGCAAATAAAAATAGAAGGTGAAGTCACTCTACCTTTTTCCAGTTCTTAAAAATCCCTTTTTCCAGCTCTTAAAAATCCCTAGTTGCTATCCAATTGCTTGAAATTTACAACATTCAAAACCGTTGATTTTAAATCAATGGTTATCAATACTTCACTTTGTAGAATGTTAGATTTAATATATGACAAAAAAGCCTACATAAATGATAAATTTGTCACTGTTTGAGATTGAAGATGCAAGCAATCTTGATTGAGTTGACCTGATGCTTCCGACCACTTGGATTTGATGATGGATGTGTTGAAAAGTTGATCTTATAGTTAATTTTGTTATATAATTTTTTTCTTTCTTTGAGTTGTATTGTTCTTGAATGGGGTCATCAAGAAGATTTTATAGTTATAGGGTTTCATAAGAGGTTGTAAGATATCTTGTACGGCTCAAGATCTTTTTTTATAAAACTCATGTTAGACATCATTATGTTCCTTGACATCTCAGATATACTAATACCTCAAGATACATCTATCATTCGTCATCACATAAAAATATTATTAAAAATTTTAAAAAGAATAAACAAAACTCATGGGGAGACCAAACCAAAACCCGTGAACGAAATACAAGCCAGCTATAAAGCCATCACAACTATCTCTATACATAGGAAACATAAACCTATTATGATAAAAGTCCAAGATCTTGTGTAGGGCTCAAGATCTCATGTTGTGTTGCATTTCTTGTTTTTCCCATAGTGTATATGTTAAAAGCTTGAAATTAGCTGATTGACTTAGTCGAAGTGATTAAACAACTAGAAGTAACTCTTGTGAGGATGAACAAATATAATTCTTGGTGTCCTCTTTCCCATATATCTCAACTCAAATCTGAATTAAATCCATATTGTATGTTTTGAAATATTAAAGAACATTGAAAATAACATTTCTTGCAGCTGAAACTAGTTTTCTTTAAAGTATCCATTATTCAAAGTTAAACGTGGATCCATTTTGCAAAGAAGTTTTGAATTTGAAACTCAGCCTATTTTTCTAGCAGTAATATCATTTGAGCATCGCGGCCGAGAGATGCACCGCCGCGAGCTCTACCGGCTTCTCCTTGCGGTTGGGAAGGATTGCATCGCGAGAATCACCACTCCTACACGAGCTGCAATTTACAATTGCGATCTACTACAATCTGTGAAGATCACGAGTTTTACGATTTTCACTACCATGCTCTACAACACTATCTAGAACTGATAAACACTTAGCACCAAACAATAAATTTAAGGAATATCTCTAAAAATTGTCCTTTTCATCTTACTACTAAATCAACCACCATGACAACTAACCAGATGATCCACTCATTTGAAAGGTATTCACACCTCAATAGAATGATTTGGAAACTTCAACCTCATCTCCCAGCACCTGAAAGTGCAAAAGCACATTGCTATACGTTCTTTTAACAAGATTTTCTTTTGGCACCAAATCACCTTATTGAAATTTGTACTGGACTAGATTTTGAGAATCTCTCCTCAATTGGAACATACAACATTCACAGGCTCAATATGACATCAAATGTTAAGAGAAAAGATTCTTTTTTTTTCCCACATCACTGAATTTGATTAACATTCAATCGATAATAGAAGTTACTTAACATGTCAGTGGAAAATAATACTGTTCTTCAGCTTTGTCAGAATAGGCTTTATTAAAAAGTTGTACCTATATATAGCTAGGGTCCTAGAGGTGCCTTTACTTGTTTTCTATCATTATATCAACAGTTTCTGTTAGTGTACAGTTAATTATTGGTAGTGTGCATCTAATACTTAGGGTTACTATGCTGTGGTCAATGGTCAACTATAGTCAATAGTTGACCATATTGTACAGCTGTATTCTATGCCTTGTAGTGTGCATCTATAGTCATAAATGTACAGAACTTTGAAAGTTAAGTGAAGTTCAATAAAATCAGTTTCATGAATTATGTTTCTACTCTTTCTCTCTCTGTCTCTTACGAAGATTAACAGTTTCTGTATAAATATTTGAACCTGAGAGAGACTTGAACAAGCTTTATAAAATATATTCTATTTATTCTTCTCAAGTGGCATCTAGAAACATCTTGCTCAGGTCACAATAATACTAATTGCTTAAGCTTTATACTATATTATTCAAGAAGAGGTAAGAGATATATTGCAATTTCACATGTAATACCTGAGAGAATATTGTCTCGGCCATGAGGTACTCATATCTGAAGGAAACTGGCAAACCAACCATGAAAGATGCACACTCCTTTCGACTAGCTTTGCAATAAACCAGAAATGATAATAGTTATATTCACATCAACACGTTTTTATAGGATAAAGCGATAAGGCGGAGACGAAATATATAGGACTACTAGGAAATTTTAAACACAATAAACTCATTTCCATCGATAATACAGAAAAGATCTTAGAAACAGTGACACTCAATACAACAAAAAAGGTTAAATTAATAACAAAAATGGCAAGTCATAATGTGTTCTAGTACATCTTTTTGGTATTCAAACTCCATCACAGGTTTATTACTACACTTTTAGTATTAGAGAAAACGAATGGTGTATACAAACCAGCCATTGAAGAAAAGAAGCACATCAAGGAGATACTCTTCCATAACAAATCTGTCTATAGGTTGTATATCCTGCATCCAAAAGATTTTTTCACTGAACCCACAAATATGATTGGCAAGTATTAAATTGAAATTACTGAACCAAAAACTAGAGCTATAACACACGAAAACGAACATCCTAACATGCTACAAAAGAAGACCATCAGGCAGAAAGCACTTTGATCCTCAAAAACAAAACCATTTTGAAAGCTAATAAGAAGAGATTCAATTTAAGAGAAGATTTATTAAAGAGAAATACAGAAGCACTAGCCAACAAGATATTGTCCAAGAAAACCCAACATACAGGAAAAAAAACACATTTTTTGGCTGTTCAACCATGAAATCACCATCTTCTACAAAAGGACATTAGCAAATCTTAGTCACCAAATAACAAAACCAACCACTTCATTCAAACTAACAATTCAAAAGTGGTAGAATAATTTGCAATGAATGTATGAAAGACTTCCCTCCGTTCAAAATATAAAGACAGATCATTAAAAATATGTCTGACTAAGGATTTTAATGGTTTTACAAATGCGGTTGTACCATAGATGCTGACAGAAGGAAGAACATTAGAAACATTGTTTGGAGAATATGCTGTTAAAACTATTAATAAAACTATATGATTAATAAAACTATTGTTTGGTGAATATGATTAATAATTATTACCTTAAAACTATTATAAAACTATAGCTTAAATGAGAAATACCAATGCATAGAAACACTTGAATTTAGAGGACTGCCACAAACTTATTGAGCAAGCCTCAACTGATGTGTGTGCAGGAAAAGACGAGTACAAGTACAATACTGGGAAAAGGCTACTGCCTATGACTCTTAACACTTAAGCCAGATGAATCAAATTGGCAATTGTATAAAAGTTGTACATTAAATAATAAACAATTATTTAATAGAAATATAAATAAGGTTTTATAAGAATTCCCTATTATTGACAGCCACAACAGTTTTTAAAACCATCCCCGAAGATTCTTCTTGAAGGTACTTGTAGCTTTTAAGCAAAACTGTCAAAACATTTCGCAGAGAAGAATGGTATACACTTATGTGACATCAGTGTTATTGATATCAGAGACCCAAAAATCCATTATAAAGCTATAATGGAAACTATATCGAATTATGACAGAAGCATTGCGGACTAAAGAAATACAAGATATGCATATAGACAATATAAGAAAGAATAGTGAGCAGCAAGCAATGGAGAGCGACAGTGAGCAGTGAGGTAAGTGCAAGCAGCAATAGGACTGAACAAGAACAAAGAAAGACGTGGGTAGTGTGAGAATATTAGGTTAAATTATAAGATTTTTGTTAGGCCCAATTTAAAAAAATAAAGTATCATTTGGACTTTTAACCCAAGAGAAAACACATGTGCCCTGCAACTACAATTTCATCCTTGTGCCGCTACCTCTACAAATGGTGTTTTCTTCTCCTGCGCTGCACCTGCGCCGTTCTTTTTCGGTATGTAAACCCAAGTACGACAAGAATATTCATCAATGAGTGTGACAAATAACACCCAAAGGATGAAACTTGACTTGGACCCCAAATATCAGAATGAATTATAGAGAAGACAGGAGCAGCCAGAAATCAGAATGAGACAATTTTGTGAAAGAATTTGATACAGATGACTTAATTAAGATTAAAAAATAGATTAAAACAGAGAAAATATATAATGAGAGGGCTTTAAGGACCCCTCTCACTTTCTTCTATCTATAATGAAAAACGGATATGGATACATAAAAGACTAAGAGACTCACTAGACACCTAGCTGCAGAACTAGGTACGGCTGTAGGATGTTTCCAACACACTACACCCTATACTTAGGGTTAATGATAATACATAGATGTAATTATTATAACAAGATGAATAGTGGATACACCGAGAAGACATAAATCTGATAATCAGACTGCGACGACATCTAGATAGAAATGGCATACATTTGTGATATAATCCTCTTGTTTTTCTGTTAGCACATCTGAGGAACATATATACATATAAAGTATCACACATAAGGATGGGCCCAAGTTCAAACACATAAGAAATAACTTGACTACTTAAAATGTGATACTTCATCAGGGATTTTAAGTATTAAAAGCTGAGAAATATTCTAAAGGAAAAAGGAAAATTGAGTAGTTTTACTCATTTCCTCATGAATTTCAAAAGTTTTGTGGACAGTGGAATGATGCAGACATTTGAATGTCTGCAATTAATACATTAGTTAGTGAGAAAACTGTCAAATCAAAATTCATTTTTGAAAATAAAGGCCTAAATTAATAAAGCACGGAGCTGGATATAAATAAATGTAATTCAATTTAAAGGGTAAAAATACCAAAAAGAAGTTTCCATAAAGTAGATTAAAAGAAAGGAAATCAATGCAGAGACGCAAATCACCTCATGTTTGCTGGGAGGAAATATGTTTAACCGGTGTATCCTTTGAGGATATTTTAATTCTGCTTCATGCTTCTGTTTACCAGTAGACACGCCAGAAGGAACTGAAGGTGGTTTTGGTAGGCTGGGGCAGCTTATTGGCCCAAATTCATGAGACTTCCCAGCAACCAGCTGAGCTTCAAATGAAAGATGAGGTCTTGGAACTACAGGTTGAAACCAAATATAATCAAAAAGGGAATAATACACAATAAATTAAATAAAAGTAAACATATTGATGTTAATGACAAATAATAGAACAATAAGAAATGAAAAAGATAAATCAAATGAATTAACTATTCATTAAAAGATTTGAAAACACAACATAAGCTTCTATATAGTTAATGTTCATGAAGAATACGTATGCTTGAAAGTAATTCAATAGGGCGATAACTAAAAGTACTAAAACAGAAATAAAGTCCCAGTAAAATATTGAGTACAACAAGCACCGTTTTGCAATCTACTTTTGCTTGGCACATAAAATGCATGTCTATGTAAGCAAGATGATCTTTCATTATGTTTGTTTTGAGCCACTAATCCCACACTCCAAGTGTTATAAAACACATTAAATAACAAATCAAATCCTTTTACATAAGAAATGTTAGAGCATTGATATTTGAATCTATTGGAGATCTCACATCGACTAGAGATAAGACAAATTTATAATATATAAGTGGGTGCAAACCTCACCTTACAAGTCGGTTTTGTAAAGTTGAGTTAAACTTAAAGACCACTTCTTAACATGGTACCAGAACCATGAGTTTCAACATATTCTAGCAAGATTTGTTGTTATTCTCTCTCAACCAAAAGGTATTATATGTTTGCTAAAGTCACATTCTTTTACAACACACCTTTTTTTCTGTCCTCCATGGAACCTTGTTCATTTATTCATCAGGTCCTTCCTCTACCAACTTGTGATCCATTTTGATTGTTCCTACTTCTCAAACTCAAACTCAAAGCAACTCCTCCACCAAATTCCCAACCTTGGATCCTTCATTCATCCTCTTCGCTTTCTCTTGACTCTAATCATGCTTGGCTTATTGCTCTTCAAGGTATTCGATGTAGCTAAGGGATACACTTAGGTTATGGTCTTGACTACTTTGATACTTTTTTCTCCTGTGGCTAAGATCAATATTGTTCGTCTTTTCCTTGCTACGTCTACTATTCGCTAATGGCATATTCACCACCTGGACATTAAAAAGACCTTTCTTCATGGTGATCTGGAGGAGGAGATTTACATGGAGCAACCTCATGGGTTTGTCGCTCAAGGAGAGTCTGAGTTGATTTGTAAATTACATTGTTCACTCTATGGCTTGAAGCAATCATCACAAGCTTGGTTCAGTAAATTTAGTCATGTGCAAATTTTTGGATTGAAAAGAAGTGAGGCATATCATTTAGTGTGTTATTGCTATACTTCTCCTAACAAGTGTGTTTAACTTATGGTTTACGTTGATGATATGTTATTACAGAAAAATGATTTTACTTGAATTGCCCAATTAAAGAAGCATTTATTCAACCACTTTCAAACCAAAAATCGGGATCATCTAAATTCCTAGTTTTTAGGTGGAATTTTAAATACTATAGATTTTAAGAAATCAAAATACTCCAACAACTTTTGAATTTTTTTTTTAAATTATCTACCTAAACATATTTTGTAATTAAGCATTTTAAATACTTTATAAAAATAAATTACCCTCTAAAAAATTCCTTTCCAAACACAAGATTAAGTCTTACTTTAAGACATTATTTGTAAACTTAACATTAATAGGTAGAGAAATAACCACAAAACAAGTAATGTTAACACAAAATCCCCTAAAATTACAGAAAGAAAAGGGGGTGAACAATAGTGTAAAGGATTTCAATTTTTGAGAGAAAGATATAGTAGTATAAACCATTCCACGCAGAGAAGAGAATATTACCACTTTCAACTTTCCATCCATTCAGTGATAAAACCTGTATCCTATCCCATAAATCTTCTAAGAAATCCTGCAAAGTGAAAATGAAATGTTACAAATATAATCACTTCCAAACACCCTCTAAACAAGTATTGAAAGGGAGTAGAAATAGAGAAACATAGCAAGATAAAAAATCTTTAACTTACAAGAAAAACGTTTTAAGTTGCCAATACATTGCATCTATTACCACTAACTCACAAGTGACATGTCTCAGATTATAAGTTTATAACCATAGGCAATTATATAATAGTACGGTAAAATCCTAAAGCACATTTCATCCTTCATCAAATGCTCCACAATAAGTATTAGCCAAAAAGGAGCTAACCTTGTCATTAAGACCTTCCCCATTTTCATCATCATTCTCAAAAAAGGATAAGCCAGTATCAGTTGTATGCTTTCTGATGCTCAAGTAAGATTCTACAGCAACCATCACTCTATCAATATCTTCAGGAACTTGCTGTTAGCAGACATGACATGCAGTTAAATAGAAAAGAATTCAAAGAAATCCATATTTGTAGAAAGAGAATGAATTCTGCATTTAATGTATGAGCCCGTACATCAGGGGTTGGTTCCTATTTAAGGTACAATGGAAATACATAAAAAAAAAAAGGAAATTATAATAAATGAAGATGCTAATCAGCATACAAATACTTTCCTAAAATCAAACATAAGTAAAAAGCCCCTTTCCAATCATTCCCTTTTTAATTGAGATTCTATGGGGGGAAAAACATTTTCAAAAGCGTAACCTTAACATACATATATTTTACCAAAAAAGGAAGTACCAACCAAAAACGGACAGCATAGCAGTTGTATCATTGTCTTCAATGTTTATTACTTCCCAACATAATGAAAGTTCATGATATGCGCATTAAATTCTTTACTCATTGTTGCCATAATATGAGCAGCGGCACCCAACTTAACTGCTATTTCACTATTTACCTACCAACTGATACCTACCCACAAATGGAAGAGATACAGTGACTCTCTCTGATCACAGAAACATCTATATTTAAACAAATAACTCCAACAGAAGAATGGATAAATAACTGAAATTAGTCTTTATTTAGATATGAAAAATCAAAAATACAACTGTTCTTGAATAAACAATTAAAGAGTTTACTTTGCAATAGCATCTTACTTTAAGAAATTAAATATAAAAAATAAGTGATATATCAAAGAAAGATGAAAATAAGTTAATATAAAAGAATTAAAAAATAATTGATACATTTAATAATCAGATAGAGAAACGATTGGAATACAAGCAAAGGAACATTCTAAATTACAAGAGCTAACGTAGACTGCTTAAATAAAGTTGAAAAATTAACCAAACTTGTAATTGAAAGCATCAAATAATTACCTCAGTAAGTTCTGCTCCGCCCCATGGGAGGCATGACAAAATGCAAGTTATGTAAAAGTCTGCACAAGGCTGCCATAAGGGATTGCCTTTTTCCTCATCTACTGTTGTGGCAGCTGATGATAAAAATGTTTCAAAGACAGCCACCAAGGAGCTGGGTTGAAGAACCTTACTGCACATCTAAAGGATTTACAAGAAAGCAACATGCAAAAAAAAATCCATTCAGTTACATAAATACTTCGCATGAAAAACAACATGAAGAGAAAGATAAAACGTAATCAAATTTAGAACTCAAAAGGGTAGGAATATATAAATAAGTGTGTTTGCATTAGCTAAGCGGAAAAACTTTATTTGAATAATCAATTATATCTTTATAAGCAACTATTTGAAATAAGTTTTATTTACAAGAAAATATATTCTATTTGGATTGTGCAAAGCATTTTCTTTTTTAAAGTTAAATTAAAAAAAAAGTATGAAGTTAATGTAGTAATTTGCTCTGCATTGAAAATAGTTAATTATCGAAAATAAGTCAACTTTCCATCATAAACTCCAAACTGATAATGTGTTTCCTTTTCAATAGAAGTAACCCAACCTTATAAACTGATTTTCACCAATAATAGTTTAATACAAAAGAGCAGAAAGGTTTCTAATCAGCTTTTTTTATGGAAACAATCTTCTTTTACATACAGTCAGTAAGAAACATGCTCTATAAGTTGTACATGTAAAATACAGTCGGGAACAGGATCCTAATTAGCTTCTTTTATGGAAACATCATTTTAAAAATTACAATTTGTAAGAAGCATGCCCTATAAGCTGTACATGTAAAAAAGACTAAATGACAGAAAAAAACATTACAAGCTAACTGTACAATATTTTAGACAAAAAAAAAAAGGCATACTCAAACACAAAGTACTCATAAATGTAGAATAAACCAATGGAGAAAACTTAAAGGATTTCTTATCTACCTCAATTCCAATAATAACAATATTTCAGTCTAAAAGTTGAATGTCAATAATGCTACACAATTTTTGAGCATAAAAACAGTGCCAATACATACCATAACAGTCAAAAGCCGCATTAGAACACGAACCCCATTGCAGTTTCCAGTATCCAAGGCATCCTAAATCAAAAATATAAAAAATGAGAAATGCACAAAAGCAAAATTACAGGGAATAAATTAAAGGGAGTCAGCACAAGCACTAAAAGATCAAATTAATAAGTTCTTAGATTCAAAAAACTGCAGCAGATTAGAGAAGTATATAATGGTGTTATTTTGGGTGAACAAAACAAATTGAAAATGAATGTGTACTAAAAAACCATTAGTAAGAACCATACCTTGCATTAAATCAAACAAACCTTACCCAATAAAAATAATTTTTAATTTTTTTCCTTTATAAAAATTAATCAGAACAATGTTTCACCAACAATCTAATATTTCAATCTGGTTTAAATGATCACATCAGACAGAAAATGGCCACGCATTCATCCCACTACAGTAAAGGTTAAACCGATGGTTTCTCATGTTATGTCCACACATTAAAGAACCGATGGCAGGTGGTCCAGAAGCCAAAGCCAGATGAAAAACACATTAAAGAAAAACAAAACTCAAGAAAAAAAATATCTAAATATTATTTAATCAACACATCTATAGAAAAAAGATAGAAAATTTTAATAATCGACACCAACAAATATAAACAAACTAGTATTTTCAACCAAAAAATTAACTCCTTTTTTAATTATTCTTTTTCCAGTTCAATCCTCATATTTGTACTTTTTTTATTATCAGTAAGTAGTCGCAGTAATAGATTTGGGATAAGATCTGACTTACATTGGCCAATTGCCTCATATCAAAGGGGAAAAAAAAAGGCTAAAGTTATCTTTTAGATGAATATTTCTTATATTACTCTCTCATTCTCTAACTCCGTTAAGTGAAAATAAAAAAATGTGGAAGGATTTCAGTGAAACTAACGAAGCACATTTTGTTCAATATTTGGGCAATGTTTTAAAGCTTGGACCGGTCAATGTACTTGGTAACTAGTGGATTAGTAGCATAAGAATTCATGATTCAATTGTGACTTGGTCTACTTGACCTTTACCGTAGCACAACTGGTGTACCTTATAACAACAACCCCATCAACAATTATTCCACTAGGAATTGAAGACTTGGTATATCTGGTCTCCACCATGTGACATTTGATGTAACTGTCAACAATATCTTCTTCAACAATTGTCTCGTTGGAAATTGAACTTGTGACCTTGGTCTAATACCAATAACCTTTTTTTCTCACTAACATTCCAATATTTTGAACCTCAATATCAAACTATTTTGATAGTCTTTCTGGAGGGATTAAACTATTTTATACCAAACATGGCCAAAGTATACATTCCAAAAATCACAAGCTCATTGGTTAAGAACAAGGCCATCCATTCCTAAACCTAGATAATTCTATAGAAAGAAGCATTAAACTTTCCATGTCATTCCAAAATGGAAAGCTTTGACAATGTAAGATTGAATGGATACAATGATGCTTCCATATGAAATAATAGTTTGGCTTTTTTTTCTAATCAAGCATCCACATACATGAAACTCAATTTGAATTTCTATAGTAAAAAGTTCCTAGTATCAGATCCAAGTACCTCATAATTATATATAGCAAGCAGTCAACAATGCTGTGAAAACTAATTACATAAAATTTCACATTCTAATTTACACCACTAGATTTTACAATTCCTAATCAATACTCAATTAATTATAGACAGCTTAGTCAAATGGAAATAGTACTAATAATACCCTTAACTGAACATTCAGCTAATTAACTAATGCTAATTAAAGGAATAAAGACAATGAAAATACAGCACCCATAAACCAACCTAGAAGATTCAGTGGTTTAATTGCTTACCTGAAACATGGTTTTAGTTTTCTCCACTAGTTGCTTTCCAAAGTCCTCATTTTCCAAGTTAATCAAGCCAATCTGCAATGAAATCATTCAAAGAGAAACAGGATGCTCAGAAACTTCAAATGGAACTACACAAGCAGGACAAACTTCACAATACATAAAAGAGTCGTAATTAGCAACACAACTACAGTATAGTGATACACATAGTTCACAGTCAATATAAAATACAGCAAATAAATTAATAACAGAAAGCAGAGGTGTTAGACTGGGTTAATTACAATGCTTCTTTTATTATTTAAGTATCTAGTTTATAAGCTTTCACCCAAATTTTGCTGGTTACATACATTTCATTCTTGAAATGCACATCAAGTAGAAATCTTCTACGAACATTATTGTCATCACGATGTTAAAAACATAATATTGACCACTAAAAAACACTGTTTTCCAAATTTAACAAAATGTTAATTCCAGAGCCAAAAATTGTCTGTCAATATACTTGATTGAAAGGACCTTTAAAATACACAAAACTAACTAGTAATAAACACAAGCTAACTAAGTTTATAAAGCTTGCAGTCATAAATATTATAATACACAGGGGAAAAAAGGAGTGAAAATTAAGAATGTTAAGTCTTTTTATAAAAAGGAAACACAAGAAAATATTTTGAAAATTAAAGATCAGATACATTATCACGTCACGACTAATAACTAGAAGTTCTGTGCAAATAGGTCATAATATTAGTAGAACTTCCAGTTTCACAACCACAACAATAATAAATTAAGTCCACCAAAATCCCAGTATTGATATCATTAACGTTCACTAAATAAAGCTACCTTAAAAAAATGGAACACACATACACACTCCCAAAAGTAACAATAATAGCAATAATAATGCTAATGAGAAGAAGAACACTTTATATATACATGGCATTCGTGCATACACATCCACAGTAAGATATTGAAACATGCAGGGAATAAAATAACAGAGGTCATTACAGTTCAAGAGAGAAAAGAAATCTCTACCAGGGTTCCATACAGAGGAATCTTGTGAGGCAAATGCTCAGCACACGTCAGAAGGAACTGCACAAACAAATCCAATAAAGTAAATGTGTTGTGATATCATGCAAGGCAGTGACACATTACGGTACACAAAAAGACAACATGTACAAATTCTAAACACCACACAAAATCATACATGCTAGAATATTGAAATAAGACTGCAACATAAAAAGTATAACATTTGAAGACATGTAAAGAAAATGCGATGAAGCAACTAACAGGTCCAGATAACACATTTTTAATATAATTACAAGGTTATAGATTACAATCAACTTTAAATGTTTCAGATTTCTAAAGCACATTGCGATCTTTTCTGAAGAAAACCACTGGCAAGCAACAAGCAAAAAAGGTCAAAATAAAGTATAACTAGCATTAAAATAATCAATATCCACATCCTACTCAAACATGTGTTTTCCACATTGAATGTCCTACAATTAAAACGAAAATTGATTCACAACTGCTTGGTACAACATACACATAGCATATTACGAATTAGTTCACTATCGTAGCTACAAGTACAAGCCTCAAAACTCCCGAGAAGCGAATCGAAAACATTTCAAATATTCAACCGATAAAACAAATTAACCTAACTATCCAAAAGAGGACCAAAATGCGAAGGATAAAAATCAGAGTCTACCTCCAAAACATCGGTTTGGGAGTGGTCAAGTTCGCGACGAAGGGCGCCAAAGCACGTATCCTGAGAAATCAAAAGCAAAAAGAGATATTAGACATTAACGAGTTTCGCGGCGAAGAGCAAAACGAAGAAGAGAAAACTACAATGTGATCTTTATGGTCAGAAGAGACTCCGTATTCGGGACTCTTGTCACCGATTCGTAGAAGAAGGTTTTTCCAACTGCTCATTGTTTGCCACACTACTACCGCACGGAAGAGTGAGAAGCCAACAGAGGAACTAAAAGGAAGGGGCGTTGGGTTTTTATGAGGGTTTTGGGTCTGAGCCCTGCAGTGTGGTGCACAAACAAGAACTTCAACTTTCAACCCTAACGGTGTTACTCGCTGGCCTCGAAGTAGGAAGGGAATACACTTCTTATTTGTCAGACTGACTTAAAACAATGTGACTAATCACTTTTGAGTCCACTTCTGATTAACATTTATCGGGGAATATGTTTTTATTTTTTTTATTTATAATCTATAAAAATATATGAAAAAAAAATTATATATACTTTTTAAAATATCAATTTTATTCTTTAAAATATAATTATATTAAATTTATGAAAATTAATTATTATTTTTATAAATATTTTGTAAAATTATTTATTTTCTGATTTTTTTATATATTTCACTTTATTTTATATATTAATTTAATAACATTATAATATCATCACCTACTAATATAATATTATATATATTTAAAAAATACATACACATATATCTATGTTTATGCTAATAATATATATAAAGATATATTTTGTGTCCACATTTTATTATTCTAATTTTATTTTTAATTATTTTAAAAATTAAATATTTTATAAATGATTTATTTTTATTTATTATTCTAAAAACTTCCTTTATCTTAAATCATTATTTTTTTAAAAAAATTACATATTTTATTTTTCTAATTTTATATTTAAAAGTTATTTTAAAAATTAATTATATATTTTTTTTATTGAATTTAATTTTTTATAAAAATTAGAAAGTCAAACACACATACACTATATTTTCGCTAATGATGATTAAAAGTAATAAAATTATTATTATTATAATTATAAAATTAAATATAAATAATTTTATTATGGATAAACCTTACTTATTTTATAGATAATTTTTAAACGACGGATCATTTAAAAATTAGTCAAATATCCTGAAATAGAAAAATTAAATTTAAATCATTAATCATTTAAAAGATAATATTAATAAAATAAGGATTATCAAATATTATTAAAAATTATGAAATATCTTTAGATATAGATATTTTTTAATATTGATATATTATTATTATATATTATAAATTATGAGATTTTTTAAATATTATGATATATTGTAGAAGAATATTGTTATATATTATATATTCTTATTTATATATTAGTAGAAATATAATTATTAGCTATTGTATTTATGTTTACGTATGTTTTATATTTTAAGAAACATAGATTGTAAATAATAGTAAAAAGTATATGAATATTAAAATAGAAACTACAAATATATGGTTATATATTAGATATTTTTATTTATATACTATAAAAAATGCACTTGTGTGTCTGTATTTTCTAAGTTTTAAAAAAAGAGAGATTATAAATAATGATAATAAATACTCTAATGTTAGCGTTAAAAAAATAATTAATATAGCAATAGTCAGCTAATAATATTATAAAGTGTAAAATTAAAATTATGAAATGTATAAAAAAAAGAAAATTTTATTTATATATAATTATATATATATATATATATATATATATATATATATATATATATAAAAATATTTTTTATATATATTGTGTTTTTTTTTTTTATTTTTATATATT
>Ga0099822_1006153_pt1 | contig 15652 bp, 8 predicted proteins | sample CowpeawhiteBW_FD_76839 | JGI IMG/M metagenome (GOLD analysis project Ga0099822, IMG submission 76839) | Root nodule microbial communities of legume samples collected from California USA - Cow pea white BW | ecosystem: Host-associated > Plants > Roots > Nodule | place: USA: California | collected...
ACACAAAAAATTTATTATAAAAATAGTGCGAAAATATATATTCACAAAAAAATAAAAATTTTCATACTTGTTGTGTAATATATTTTTATATATATATATATATATATATATATATATATATATATATGTTTATGTATTTTGTGAGACCCAATAAAATGACATTGTAAAAGGATTAGTGGTTTAAAATAGTAAACATTGACTATTTTAATATGCAAAGGTTTTAGTATAAATAAAATTGTTATAAAAAAGTTTCATTATTTTAAATTGAAATTACTTTTCTAGAGTTCTCTTACTTCTCTTTAGGAGTTCTGTCTCTCTGGTCATCTGATTGAAGAACTCAGGATTGATTCTCTCTGTGAGCTCTTAAAGTTGGACTAATAAGTTTCTCAAATCGCGTAAGTTGAGTTTTTGGTCCTCTGTTTGGTCTAATCTTGTTTTTTATCGCATGTGAGTCATCTTCCGCTTGCATGTATCGTTTTAATCATCAATATGAGTCTTTGTTGATCAGTTATCATAATGGTAGGTCCTGATCGTTCTTGTGATGTTTCTATGTGTAAATAGAGCATCTTGTGGAGTTAGATGTGTTTTGATGTTCTTTCAGCGGTTTGGGTTTGTAGAGTCGCTTTGTCAAATAAGGGAAGCTAATAGCTTTTAGAGTGAGTGAGTCATATCTTGTATGATTGTGAAGTATTTGATATGCTATGATGAATTATTGATGCTTATGATTGTGGTATGTTGATCTTTTAAATGATTCAATTGAAATTGATTGCATTGTTTGAATTGCGGGTATTTGAGGAAGATGGAGTTGTTGAATCATGGATCTAATTGGTGCTACCTACTATAATTTAAAACTCCTTTTGACCATTGCCTATAGTAGAAGTACCAATTGGAGTAATGAAACAGATCCAGATTGTTCAAAAAACCTTAATTTGTGATTGATGATATCTGATACAACACTAAGCCTCACCATGGCAGTGTTGAGCGTTGGCTTTTACGAGCCGATCAGCGTTGGACATAGAGATGTCAAAATGAGTTTCGACCCGTGAGCTAACCCGGCTCACCACAGGTTCGAGCCAGATTGAGTTGAGAAAAATTCATTTTTTTTCAAAAGTGGGTTGAACTCAACCCGACTCACTTAACCCACGAGTTAAACGAATTCGAGCCAAGTTGAAGGTGGGTTGACCCGCTTAACCCACCAACATTTTTTTACAATTTTTTAAATTTTTTTTTAATAATTATTTACTACTCCTAATTATATAGGTTCACAATTTCATATTTTTAAATGCTAGAATATTACTTAATAATATTGAATAGTTTGAATGTTTAATTAATTTGATTGTCAAGTTATATACATTGATACTTTAATATTTAACTATAATTTTCATAGTAAATTACTCAAGCAACCGTCTTTTAAACAAAATTTTCCTAAATTAGCATGACAAAAATGTGTAATTTGTTTTATTTAGATTTTGTTGAATATCATGACATAAAATGTGAAATATTAACCATGTTTTCTTCGATTATATGGATACTTTCTTGGAAACAATTCATCATATATTGGTGGTGAGCATGAAGAAGACATTAGTTCTTTTTTTTTATTGTGATTGTTTTCTCATTAGTTGCTTAAAAAATTATTTAAATATTTGAATACTTAAAAATAAATAAATAATTTTTTTATGTGGGTTGGTGAGCCAACCCACTTAACCCACCAACCTGTGGTGGGTTGAACCGGGTTGCAAAATTTCTGGTTCACCATAAAGTGAGTCGGGTTGGGTTCACTCATTTTCAACTCGGCTCGTGGTAAGCTAACCCGTGTGAGCCGGGTTGGCTCACTTTGACATGTTTAGCTGGATGCCACTTTGTAGTGTTGAGCTCTACTTTATTTTCAACATTGTGTCTTATTGGTAAAATGACGATTTTTGCTTTGTTAACCGTGAGATTAAGCTAAAATTTTGACAGTTGATTCTAGACAAGTGAATCTTCATTTTGACTAGGGGTGATCATGGATTTGATTTTTAATGATCCAATTCACATTTATTTTAGATTCAAATAATTTGATCAAATTTTCGATCCAAATTCATTTTTTCAGCAAAACTAGTTTGGATATTTTTTTTAAATCCAGATCCAAATCTTTGGATCAAGATTTAAATCCAAACTAAATATTTGGATAAAGTTCAAAATCCTGATTCCATTTTTTTATAAAAGAAATTTAAATTGAATTTTCTAAAATTTATGACCTTAAGGCCGACACGATACAATTTGGCCAGAGCTGTTAATTTGGCCCAACCCACAAGGCTAGGGTCAAAAAATCCCATAAGGTAAAAAAGCTTTGTCCAGGTCTAGGACACATCCAAATCGTTAGGTCGGGCCAGGTCGACCCATGTAGGTCATCGGGTCAGCTCGATCTGTCTGACTCGTCGTGCCGGATCGTCGGGCCCGCCTTATCTATTCGGGTCTTCGGGCCTGCCTAACCCGTTTGGATCGTCAGGCTCGTTCAACTTTTTTGGGTCGTTGACCCCGATTGACTCGTTCAGTTCGTTGGACCTACCTAGCCCGTTTGTGTCTTTGGGCCTACCCGACCTATTCAAGTTTTCGGGCCCGATGACTCGTTCGAGTCGTAGGGCCCTCCCATGATGCTTTAGTCATCAGGGCCGCCCGACACTTTAGGGTCGTCGAGCCTGCCCGGCCCATACAGGTCGTCGAGCAAGGTCCGTCAGAGTATGAATTTATCCTAGTCCATCTTAACATTTAGCCTAACCCAACTAAAAGTTTAAATTAAAAATTTGGATTGGAGTTTTTGGATTATCTATATTTGAAAATCTTGATTTAGAGAATGGATATCCAATCCATAAAATATATAAAATGTAGATTAGATTGAAATCTAGATCCATTAAAATGTATTTTAAATGGATTGGATTTTTAATCAAATGGATTGGATCGAAACAAAAGTGGATCAGATCAAGAAAATTAGATTTTTTTTCCTACCCCTAATTTTGACCGGTGGGATTTTTGTTTTGAAGTATGTGGTTGGAGAAATGGTTTTCATCGTTTGGATGTATTTCATGTATAGTTCCAATTGCTCCGTTTTTCTGTTTTTTTTTCTTTTTTAGTTACTTTGGATGTTCTGTGTATACTTGAATTGGATTCTATAGTCCTAATTACTATGAAATTGAAATAAAAATGTTATTGTGGGTATATAAGATGATAATTGGTATGAAATGTTGTGTGAACATGCAAAATTATGATGTTTAAGAAATTTCAAAGAGAAATTCTATATGATAATATTTTAGTGTATGCAATGATATAAGAATTTGGTATTGATTGGTATCCTGACGTTCTAATAATATTAGTGTTCAAATAAAATAGTAGAACGAGTTATGTCGTAAAAAATACTATGAATCCTAGTCACTGGAATTAGTTACGTAGATTTTAAACATTTAATCTTCCAATTAATTCTAGAAATTTAATCCAATAAAGCTTCAGAGTCCAAGTGCTCTGGCTCGGCCTTGGTCCAAGAGATGCAGCAACTCGGTTCGCCAAAGGTGATGGCCAGGTTAGCCTTAGTCAAGCCCGTTTGGCTTGTTTCAATTCAAATTGGACCGTGCTGTGTTTTCCCTCCTACGTGTTTTACCAAATCTAAAACAAAGGCCATGGTCAAAATGCGACTCTATATTATTTTATTTTTTTCTATTCTTTTATTTTTCTAAAAACAACCCAAAGCTTTTATTTACTCTAGAAACATTATTAAAAACAAATTTTTAACTAAATTTTCACAAAACAATAAGTTTTAGAAAAAAAAACGAAATTTTATCTAATTTAAAAAAAAATACACACTAGACAAAATTAATAAAAAAAATATTGAAAAAATGTGTAAAAATAGAGAATTATCACTCGTTCATCGTAGAAACTAGCTCACCCGCTTAACTAAATCTATGAATTCTGAATTTGGATGACTTATGTATCTACCTATTACATGGTTACTTAAATAATTATTGATTAAAATCTTTTCATTATAAGATTATGAAGGTCTATAAATTCATCATGATACCACATGAACTTGAGCGTTAGAAAGTTTTTTATAGATGGATCTCATTTTGATCTTCAGCAACAACCTCAATTGATTTATAGAAGTTTATAGGTTAGTTGTCTAAAACACATTATTCTTTTCATCTTAAGTGAATCATACTCTTCCTTCAAGTAATAACATCATGTTTCAACTAAGTTTTTAACACCCCAAATTTTCACTTACTAAAACCTATAATTAACACAAATTACATATTTAAAATAAAACTTTCATTTCTCTCCTATTTAAAATCTCAATATAAAAAAAATTATTTTACAATCTAACCGAAATACTTCGCCCTTTAGAGTCCAAGCCAGTGACTAGATTGCTTTCTATTTTAATATACTGACACATCTTTAAAACCGAAATCATGATAAAATCACCTAATTCTGAACGAGACAATTTGATACTATTAATAGTTTCTTAGTAAAATTAACATCATACCAATACAACTTTTGTGTAGGTAAATCTGATGAGATAAATTTTAATTTTTGAATGATTTAAAAAGCTTTGGAGAATCTTATTAAAAACAATAATAATACTAAAAAAAATCTAAATTGAAACAAAATTAAAATAGAAAAAGGTTAAATACTTTTATAGGAAAAAAACTAAATCGAATCTTGTAAATAACATAAAAGTAAAAGTACAAATTAAAGTTTTAAATAAATGGTTATAAATTTTTAATAAACTGAGCTAACTAATTTCTTTTAGGCTGTGTTCTTTTGTGTGGATGGATTTGAGCAAGAGTGTAAAGATGGATTTGTGTGGATGGATATGTGTGTTTTTTAGAATAAATTTAGAGGGTAAAATGAGTGAATTTAGAGATCATTTTATGAAAATTACGAGATTTGATTGATGTGATAAATAAAATAAATTGTGAAAATAGATAGAATTTGAAAGTTACCAAAATACCCTTGATGGAAAAAGAAAATGATTTTGTAATTTGATGTTATAAAAATAATTAAAAAGAATTCATATGAATTAAAAAAAAATAAAATTATATAAAATTTAAAAATAAAATAATTTATATTAAAATTTTAAAAATATCAACACACATAACATCAGTTACGTAACCAATGTCACTTTTCCAATTGCACTAACACTGGTTATGTAACTGATGCCACACGCATGTCACCACACCGGTTATATAACCGGTGCGCATCCCCTCATTCACAACCCAACCATCTTCCTCCCCCCTCACTCACAGTCCAACCATCTTCCTGCACTCACACACCCACACCGGTTCATTCACTCACACCAATACAAAATGCCATTAAATAACACTACCACACACACTATTGTTGTTCTTCTGAAATAAGACCACCACACATCTTCAAACAGGATTAATTTGGTAATGTTACTTATAATACGCTCAAATCAGGGCATATATGCGAGGATGAAATATGAATTGCATTCCGAAAATCTGCTCTTACAAATCACTGCATATTCGCTAAGAAAAACACATAATTGTTACAAATTTATCCGTACCAAAACACACAAATAGTGACATCAACTCAAAAGAACAATGCGTTAATGTAAGATGAATAAGCACTTCGCCAATTACTTTCATCACAACTAAATTTTAATAATTTTTTTTACAACTTGCAGTGACTTTTTTCAGCTGGATATATAAAGGGATTATGAACATTGATTACGTCACGTGACCTTTGACAACACTTCGGTTTTTCTGGGGCTTTGTTTGAACCGAAACCGAGTGCAGTTTCCATAATTTTTATTTTTATTAATGTGTAATTAATTATGTAATAAATGAGTTATGACTTCTTAAGTAGAAAATGGAGTAATAACTTCCTAATTTTTATGTTTAAATTTTCCTAACATCCTATTATTAGAGAAAACGACTAAGTATATGGAAAAACTTTCTTCTTCAATTAACATAGTAATCTAAAAAGATTTAAAAAGCTGAAGAATTTTATCTTCAAAATATCTTAAACTAAATTTTAATGTCTCACATTATGTTAGTTACCGTTGACTTTGGCTGCCATAGTGCAGAAAAGAAAAGTTAGAAATCAATACCCGGTTTTGGAAGCAAGAAGTGGGAAGATCGACAGAGAATTAAAGAGGAAGACAGCTATTCTTCATTTCTTCTTAAATCAAAATACTAGAGTAACAGGGACTGTGGGGTAATTTGGATAAAAAATCGATCGGTGTAAAATTAAATTTTTTATAGATAAATTTATTATTTTTAATTAAAATAATTTTTTACATGATAATAGAATAAAAAAATGTCATTATCCCCTATTATATTATAAAATAATCATAAAAAATTATCAATAATTTGATTTGGTAGTTATTATTAAATTTGAGAATATTTTCCTTTTTTTTCTTTCATTTTCTTCGATTATGGGATTCTGATGAAATTTCTAACTTAATTGATGTAGGTGTATTTTTTTTTCATCTTCATCATGTATTTTCTTTTTGAAAATAAAATCAATTATTTTATTCTTTATCATCATTTTTCTAATATAAATTTATTATTTATCACTTATTTACAAAAGTATAAATTTATAATCATAATATACAACAGACAAATTTATCACATAAAAAAGAAAACAAATATTTAAGAAAGATAAAAAAATAAATTTATTAAAAAAAAATAATTGATTTAAAATATTTATTAACTCTTCGATTTCGGAGTGATGCCTGTTAAACAAAATAAGAGATTGATAGTGAAAATTAAAATAAAAAAAGGTAAGAAACAAATAGATCTACGACAATGAAAGGAAGAAAAAAGAAAAAAAAAGAAGAAAAAAGAGAAACTAAGAATAGAGAAAAAAAGAAGAAGAGAAATAACGTGAAACGGGTCTTAAAAATAGTTTTCTAAATTTTATATAAATAACATAATTATGTACAAATATATTTTTAAAAATATATAAAAAATTATATAACAAAACTTTGGGAGTCGCGACTCACGGTCATAACTAAAGTTCACCGCAAATTATATAACAAAATTATATTTAATAGGAATAAAAGTATTTCTATTTTAATATTAATTAATTAATTTTTATAAAAAATTAATATATAAATATATCATTAAATATTTACTGTAAAAATATATTTTTGAATTTTTAATATCAATTTTTAAAAAACATTATAATTGTAGAAATATCAAATGAGAATAATTCTATATAAGTAAAATAATTATATAAAATATTATACAATTATATACAAACCAAAAATTATTATGACAATCAAAGTATCTATTAATATTACAAACGATAATGAATTAAAATTGATAAAGTTAAAAAATACTTTTAAAATATTATAAAAAAAATAATATTCAAATTTAAAAATATTTCAAAAGTATTTTTACTCCATTTCTCTGACATGTCTATTTATTTATTTTTTAAATTTTAATAAAATATCTTTTTTAATAACACTAATAAATATTATAATATTTTACTCAAACGAACCAGTACATAAAAATATTAAATTAATAATAACATAGGATGTTTGCCTAAGTGAAACTTGAAGACAGTGACAAGAGAGGAGCAAAATGAAGTGATGAGAAACTGAAGTAGTTAAGTTTTGATAATTTGTCACACAATTGTGAGTAGAGGTAGGTAAAACAAACTACACTTAACTGAACTGTTAAAAATTACAGTAAATCAAAAAGTAGTTAGTATAAACTGAACTGAAAATTAATTGAGACGAATTGAACTAAAAATTAATTAAGAAGTACTTAATTGAAATATTTTTTGTTTTATCAAACTACATTGAGTTGAATTGCATTAAACTTAATATGAACTTAACTTAACTATTATGTACCTTAAACTATTCCAAACAACATCATTTTTCAATCAAACTGTAAAATTTTTTAAATGATGCAATATTTTTGAATCGAACTATTTTTGAATTGTATTAAAGTTTTAAAACACCTTGAAAAAAGAGAAAAATGAACACATAATGGTTAAATTCGTCTAACTCGATCAAATTTCTGTCTAGGCCAACTAGGTCAAATTCGAACGAATTTTGACGGGGTCGACCGAGTCAAATTTGGCCAAATTGTCTAAATTCGGTCAAATTTCAGTCGGGGTCAACTCAACCGAATTCAGTCAAGGCCAACTCGACTGAATTCAACCAAATTTTGATCATGGCTGAATTCGGCCAAATTTTTGCCAGGCTTACTCAACCGAATTTGCCCTAATTTAAGTCGGGTCCACTCTGTCAAATTCAATCAAATTTCGGTCAAAGTCGATCCAGCCAAATTCAGCTAAATTCTACCAAACTTTGGTCGTGGCCGACATAATCAAATTCGGCCAAATTTCGGTTAAGGTCGATTAGGCCAAAGTCGGCCAAATAACGATCGAGGTCGAATTTTTGGTTAAGGCTGACTCGGCCGAATTTGGTCAGGATCGACTCGACCAAATTTTATTCATGGCTAACTCATTCGAATTCAGCTAAATTCAGGCAAGGGAAGACTCAATTGAATTTGGACAAATTTCGACCAAGGCCGATTTGGTCAAATTCGACCGAATTTTGGTTAGGGTTGACTCAGCCGAATTTGATCAAATTTTGATCGTGGTTGACTTTAACAAATTCATCAAAATTTCAGTCGTGGTCAAATTCAATCAATTTTTGGTTATGGTTTGACCTGACCCGTCTCAACCTTTGGTTTGGTCTGACTCGTCTTGACCTTTAACCTAGGCCGACCTGTCACAACCTTTTGCTTGGCCGGCCCATCTCTACCTCCAACCTGAGCTGACCCTCTTGACCTTTGTTCTAGATCGACCTATCTCAACCTTTGGCCTATGTACCTATATGCTACTATGTATTAATGAGCAATTAACTGAATTGCAACTTTAGATGTTCAATTTTTTAAAACTAAACTATAAAATGGTTTAGTTAAGTTATTATTGTAAATAGTTTAATATTTTTAGTATAATATGGTGCATTTATTCGACAGTTCAATTCAGTTTAGTTAATTTTGCTCACTCTTAATTGTGATGTAAGGTTTAAAACCGACAAAAAGAAGAAACCAATTAAAAAGACACATGGAAAGCGATTTTGAAAGGTGTTGACATATCGGTATAAAACTTGGGAGAGAGATTTCCAGATGGACTATTTAACCTTTACACCTCAATCGACCATCATGACGTCCCTTGGCTGATCAGAAAATTTTAAAGGACAATTGGAAATAGGCCTTAGCCATTATAAATATTTTTAATGTAATTAATAATTATGGATAAGTTTCTTCTTATCTTAGAGATGTTTTAGCAGAAGAGGAATGATTTCATTTACCATTTTCTTATCTTTGTAAATACTTGTTTTGTAATTTTTTCTTTCAAACATAAAAAGTTTGTACCAACTTGAAGACATGGACATAATTGGCTAAACTTCGTTATCAATTTTGTGATTATTTTACATTTATATTATTTTCATAAATTCGATTATAGGAAATGTGCGTTATTTTCTAACAAGCCGGCCTATCTCAACTTTTGACCTATAGACATATGTGATATTATGAGTTTCTTCAATGAAGTACTTTTATGTTAATGAGCAGTTAACTAAATCACAATTTTAGAGGTTCAATCGAATTATAAAATGGTTTAGTTAAGTTATTATTGTAAATAGTTTAATATTTTTGGTATAACATGATTTAATTATTTGACAGCTCAATTCAGTTTGGTTAATTTTGCTCAACCTAAGTGTGAGGTTCAAAACTAAAAAAAGAAAAAACCAATTATAAAGACACATGGAAAGCGATTTTGAAAGGTGTTGACATATCAGTAAAACTTGGAGTGAGGTTTCCAAATGGACTATTCAACCTTTACAGCTCAATCGACTCAAGGCTGGAAGCAGTGTACCATCATGACGTCCCTTGGCCGATCGAAAAAATTTAAAGGACAATTGAAAATAAGCCTGATACGTAGAGCTATTATAAATAGTTTTAATGTAATTAATTATTATAGATAAGTTTCTTATTGTTATCTTAGTGATATTTTAGCAAAAAAGGACTATTTCATTTACCATCTTCTTATCTTTGTAGAAGTTTAGAGATATATGATGCACAGTTCATGTGACTATAAATAGGAAGGTAACCCAAGTTCTACATACTTGGATTTTGTAACTTAAAGTACAATTAACTTTAACAAGACTCTTCGTTCATTGTTTTTATTCTTTGGTTTATAATCAACTCTATTGGTGTGCTTTTTACTTCTTCCGTTTCAGAGCCTGCACCTCTAAATTTCTTTCCAAATTGTTAGAACGGATGTCGACATCCACAATAGTATTTCAGTTTGTGTTACAGATGTCAATATCTGCAACCTATTTTTAATTTTTAATTTTCATATATAATTTTTTTGGTTTGATTGTGATTTATTTATCGAATAATTATACTGTAATTTGTATAAACATTAATATAATGGTTTCCCAATTTTTTTTAATTATATGAATCAAATTTCATTAAAAGAAGGTTAAAATACCTTTTTGGTCCCAATTTTCATCAAGTTTTGTTAAATAAGTCCTAATTTTGGTTTTGCGTTCAAATATGTCTCAATTTTCGTCAATTTTGTTCAATTTAGTCCCAATTTTGTCCTTATTGAAGATGTGACCAAATTTAATTTTTATATCAAAGTTATAATGATGTGAAATTTAATAATTATATAAAAAATATGAATTTTAATATAAAAATTAAATTTGGTTTCAATTTGGAGATGAATCAAATTGGTTCATGTTAACAAAAATTGGGACTAAATTGAACAAAAATAACAAATATAAGGACCAAATTGAATATAGAACATTGACTTTGACATGTGACAAGCTGTTGGGTTGACACGTGGACATTTAAAAAAAAAACCACGATGTGACACGTGGTAGTCACTGTTCATGGTCGTTAATGATTTAAACGGTATTAGCAAAAAAATGATCTAATTGAACAAAATTGACGAATATTGGGATCTATTTTGAACACAAAACCAAAATTAGGATTTATTTGACAAAACTTGACAAAAATTGGGACCAAAAAGGTATTTTAACCTAAAAAAATTAAAAAATATGTTAATAAAAAAGTGTATTGCGGACTCGCAATAGTATTTCAGTTTCTGTTGCGAATGTCGACATCCGCAACCAATGTTTTTTTTTTAATTTTCATATATAATTTTTTTGGCTTTGATTGTTGACCCATTTGATCCGGTAAAAATACTATAATTTGTATAAACATTAATATAGTGATTTTTTTTTAATTATATGAATTCGATTTCATTAAAGAAAATTAAAAAAATTGTTAATAAAAAAGTGCATTACGGATATTGACATCCGCAATAGTATTTCAGTTTGTCTTGCGGATGTCAACATCCACAACCTTTTTTTTTTCATATATAATTTTTTTGGCTTTGATTGTTGATCCATTTCATCCAGTAAAAATACTATAATTTGTTTAAACATTAGTACAATGGAGAGTTAATTTTTTTTCAATTATATGAATATGATATCTTTAAAAAAAATTAAAAAATATGTTAATAAAAAGGTGTATTGCGGATGTCGATATCCACAATAGTATTTTAGTTTGTGTTGCGGATGTTGACATCCACAACCTATTTTTCTTTATTTTCATATATAATTTTTTTTGGCTTTGATTGTTGATCCATTTAATTCAGTAAAAATACTATAACCTGTATAAACATTAATATAGTGGTTTGTTATTTTTTTTTTCAATTTTATGAATCTGATTTCATTAAAAAAATAAAAAATTATGTTAATAAAAAAGTGTATTACGGATGTCGACATCTATAATATTTCAGTTTGTGTTGCAGATGTTGACATCTGCAACCTATTTTTTTTCTTTCATGTATAATATTTTGGCTTTGATTGTTGATCCATTTGATCCAGTAACCATACTATAATCTGTATAAATATTAATATAGTGGTTTGTTATTTTTTTTCAGCTATATGGATCTAATTTCAATAAATAAAAATGATGTAATGAAAAAGTGTATTGCAGATGTTGACATCCATAACACGAATAATTTACCGAATGTCGACATCCGTACTACAAAAAATTAAAAAAAGATGATTTATGGATGTTGACAACCGCAATAGAAACCGCTATACCGGATGTCGACATTTGTATTACAACACTTCATAAAAAAATAACTCCAACCCATTATTTGTTGCTACAGAATCTGCAAGCATTACATGATTATCCTAGGGAGGAAGTTGAGCAGAAGAGCAACAATGTAGGATTATTTCATAATACTCCTTGAATGGTTTTCTCAAATGATGGTTCTATAGGCCGAGGAGAATAAGATGCAAGCTTCGCTTCTGCCCCCAAAAGGCCATAATTCAAAAGGAAAATGGTTTACTGACTACCCATTTTGACTACTTTTTTACTCTCTTAGATGGAAAATGGTATTTACTTTTTTCTTTTTACTTTCATCAAATGGACTGGCACGTGATTGAAGGGGTTAATGAAATTAACCTACCACTAACTTTCTTATCGTCACCTACCATTAACTTCCTTGTCCTCAAAGTAAAAAAAGAATCCAAAAGTTGTTTTTCAAAAAAAGTTTGTAGACCCTCACATATCACCGTGCCTAGTAGACCAAAAGCAGTTTTCTTCTCCACCGTGTCTCCGAAGTCCACCGTCCTTGCGAAGTCCACCGTGCTTGCGAAGTCTACCGTGCCGGTAGTCTCTTTCAAAAATCCACCACCCCGAAACACCGAAAGATACCTTCTTTGTTCCATTGTGTGAGTGGTAACTGATCCCTACGAAATCCAGTGAAAGGGGTTTTTGAACATGCAGTGATTGGCGCAACATTTGGTCTCTTCATCCCTTGTTCTTGGTTCAAAGTCTTCTTGGGCGTCAACACAATGTTCTCCATTTGTCGGGGTTTCTTCCATTTAGTTAAAGGTAAGCTTTTTTGTTTTCCCCAAGCATTGACGTTGTGGTTTGATGAAGCAAAAAGCGGTGACTGTTTACTATGTTGATTTTTTTGAACTTCAGATTTTGGTGGTCGTGGTTGTATCGTTTTGGTGTGGCATTGAAAAATGTATCTCTAATAATGGTGGATTTTATCACAAACATTAATCTGGTTCCAAAAAGATAGTCATAGTGATCAATTATAGTTCTTAGCAACATTACAAAAAGGAATTTTTTGAAAAAATCATGTGTTTTACGTTTGATAGAAATGAACAAAATTGGTAGAAGTCTAGGTAGTGCAATTGTTTTTTAAGGTTCAATTTTTAGAAGTAGATTTTTAGAGTCCGTATACCTCTTTACACTTGCTTAGGTAGTTTTAGTTCACTATTTACTTACTTTTTTAAGATTTGCATGATAATAGTTGCGTTGAATCTAGTTTTTGATTGGTAGTGTGTTATTAAATTGTAATATTGAGTGGATGATTTCTAGTAATTTTGATCAGTGCATTTGTCTTGACAAGTATTTTACTGAAGTTATCCCTCCTTTTAATTGTTCAAAATAATTGAGGAACTTTTGCATATAATGTAAAATAAAGACAATTAAGAGTAAAGGTAAGCATACATGTTGGCTCTATTTGGTCAAAGTCTCTCTTAGTCCTTTCCAAAACTGTCGGGCTTAGCATTCTTATCCTAATACCTTCAATTGATGCTGCTCCTCCATAATTAATGTAGTTGACGAAACTATAATAGAATAAATAGTAGTAGTTGTAACTAGCAAGTAATCTACTCATTTTCTACTGTTCTAAGCCTTAGAGCATTCTCAGTGATAGGAAATCATACCAATTCATGAATCATCAGAGAATTGAAATCCATATGTAAGCCATCACTTGATATATGTAGTTTTAAAACAAAAACAAAATATTGATCTTAATACTCCCAAATAGAACTACTTTAAAACTATTATTTATTCATTCACAATGCAGTATCTTCTACTTAATCTAATTTAGTCATTCATAATGCAGTACCTTTTATAAAGAAGATAATCTAATTTTATCTTTTATACAAAATCTCAATTGTTAGTGTTGTATAAGTATACCGTAGTCCATCTTTTTTTTAGAGCTTAGTTGTATAAATTGATTTAACTTATACGCAAAACTTATAGAAAAGTTTATTGAAATAAGATATATGTATTGAATGATCATTAAATGTTTATTCTTCTTGCTTTGTTATTTGGTTGCTTTAATAATGTTTTTGGCTTTCCGCTCTTGGTTGACTTAGAAGGAATTTTCTTTCTACTTTCGATTATAAGTTTTTTGATCCCATGAATTTAATTGAATGAATTCAATAGTATGCATATTACGGATAATTAAAAGTATTATGTAACATTTTTTCAATCTTATTTATTTTGGTCTTAGGTTATTACAATTGTTTAATAGTTCAATTAATTATATGGCAGGGAAAATGGAAGTGAAATCTTCTCTGCATTCATGGAATAAGGGTAAGATGACCAAGATGGAGAAGGATGCCTAGGTCAATTTTCACTCCTTAGGACCATTTAAATGAAAATTTGTTTACTAATTGTTCAACTAAATTATACTGTCGTGTATATAGGTGAGGATTGTGCATCGTTGTGATACGAAATACATTGTTGAAGTAAACAATGTAGTCAAAGCGACCCACCTAAGCGGATTGAAAGAACACCATTTAGATGGTGTTTGTCTTTGGACAAGGTGTTTGAAATAAATTGCCCTTTGGTTAGGGAAGTTTTGAATTAGTGGGTTGTAGATGGGGAATTCATTCGTGTTGGCCAACACTTAGTTCGCTTATCAATATATGATGTTTGTATATGCTTAGGTCTTAGTATGCTTAGGTCACCAGCAGATGCTACCAGTTATAACCTGACAGCCTCTGGGGCCCGAGGAGGGGTAGCCAGGGATGTTACAAAGCATAACTGGTAGCATCTGTTAGTGAGCCAGAGGTGTTAAAGGTCAGGTTAGGGGTTCGATTCCCACTGGCAACAACCCACCCAGTATGAATGGATGGAGAAGGGTGATGGGTTGGGGTGCATTGGGCTGTAGTAACCTGACAGCCTCTAGGGCCCGAGGAGGGGTAGCCAGGGATGTTACACATGTCGTACTTATTGGTTAAGTACGTTGTCTCAAACGATACAACATCCCCAAACTCCATAAAGGCAGCCCTACTCACATCAACCCAAAATACGTTGCTTATTCGATTATGTGAATCCATATCAATTTCAAAAAAGAAATCTTTGTTCAATTCCCTCATAGCTGAAAAGTGGTTTAACAAAGCTTGTCCGCCACCTTCCTTCCCTAAAGCACGTCATGGTTACGTTCATCTACCACACTACTAATCATCCACATATCTTGCTTTCTAATCGTTGTCATGCATGTTGGAAATTGCTTTCTTTGTGTTGGAAGAGTCTTCGTTTCGGGTGGAATGGAAGACACACACTTCCCCTCACGGGAACAAACTGTAACATCCCGACCGGATATTATGGATTTAAATAATAAAATAATAAAGTAAATAATAAAAATTCATTTATTATAACTGATATTCCTAAAACGCGGGAAAATTAAAATTTTTTATTACTTTCACAATAAACCAAAATTTCATAAGTATAAATAAGATTGTAATTATCCAAAAGTCCAGAATATTCATAATTACAAATTATTTGAAAGCATAAAAACTTCA
>Ga0099822_1006156_pt1 | contig 15648 bp, 6 predicted proteins | sample CowpeawhiteBW_FD_76839 | JGI IMG/M metagenome (GOLD analysis project Ga0099822, IMG submission 76839) | Root nodule microbial communities of legume samples collected from California USA - Cow pea white BW | ecosystem: Host-associated > Plants > Roots > Nodule | place: USA: California | collected...
AAAAATGAATGTGTTGTTACTTGAGTTACTTTATCTAAAAAAACAAATATAGTAGAAAAAAAAATAACTCAAAAAAAAAAAAAAAAACTAATAGAAAAATAAATTTAATTTTTTTTTGTCTCAATAAATATAACCTAACCTTGACGATAGGGAAAACCAACTAATCGTATAGCTCAATGCAGGTATAGTGGCTTATAAGTATATCGCGGAATTCAATATTGAAATGACCTATTTATAATGTCATCTTTCATTCCGATAAAGTATTTTGCATTATTCAAAAAAAATTTATAATAAAAACAATGATACGGTTTTAGTCCCCTAACTTTAAGTGAATTTTAGAATTAGTTCATTATGAAACTTTGAATCAATTTAGTCATTCATATTTCGAAATACGTGAATTTAGTCATTTTAATCAAATTTTGTTAAATTTATCTGATATTTTAAGTACATTTCATAATAGTATTTGACTTAACATTAAAGCGAAAAATATGTCAAACAGGATAAACAACTCGAATACAATCCTGAAATGCGTACGAAACATCAAATAAACCTAACAAAATTTGATTAAAATAACTAAATCCATATATTTCGAAAGATGAAGGACTAAATTGGTCTAAAATTTCGAAATGAATTAATTCCAAGATTTACTGAGAATTAAGGGACTAAAAACATATTTAACCCTCTAAACAATTATTATAAGAGACAAAACAACATCTGTTATACAACCAATATAAGTGCTATTATGTCTCTCATTAAATGAAAAGTTATAAAGCTTAATTAAATGAAAGTTGCAACAAACTCTTCCAAAATTGTGACTTAAACCACGATTTAAAACTTTCCAAAGGAGTGAAATTTATTTACCCAAGTTCCGATTTAAAAAGTTTCAAAGGAAAATCCAAAGAATTGTCTCATATATCGTCCAAAGAACAAATCAAAGTTGGTATAGGAATGGTAACAGAAAGAGAAAACAAAAGCAAGATACAAAATTAGTAAACACAGAGGAGAAGCCAAAGCACCAAAAACAAAAGAGAGTAGAAAATCTTGTCATGCAATTGCAACCAGGTAGTGATTGGTTTACTCACTGTAGAGAATGGTGTGATGTGGTCCAATGAAAGCACAACCAATTGCGTGGGCCCTCAGAGGAAGGGAAGCCTTCACTCCGACCAACTGGGCCCAATGTGTTAAGCCCATAGTTGGTGGCTTTGGATCGATAGTGACATCCATTTCAAGAACAAGGGTGCTAGTGCTTCCAACAACAACCATCTAACACCATATCTTTTCCAATCTTCTGGATTGAGAAAGCTGCAAAATTCTGAAAAAAACTCCATATGTACAAGGATTCCACTCAAACATAACCTGATTTGCTTCCTCTTCAGAATTTCTGTGGTTTCAAAGTTTCCAGCTCCATAGAAGAGAAGAAAGGAAAAGATCTTAGATTTGATCCCAAACTAACAATTTCAGAAAATCAAGGGAAAGAACGAAAGAAATAGTGAGTTGAACATCCGTTAACAAAAACTAACCACTAAAATTTGCATATGCAAACTATAAATGTCAATAGGACGGATATGACACCGGTAATAGCTCCCTAGTATCTTATTCTTTGGATAAATATATGTTTCGTATTCGGACACATATCTCTGCTTGCGGATATCCAATATGTAGATATCCACATATTTGTTTAATATCCACGAGTACCTGCAGATATTTATAAAAGAAAAATTTAATATTTAACAACATATTTTAACCATTAATTCAAATAAAAATACAATGTATAACATTCATAAATTTCAAACAAAGTGTAAATAAAACTCATTTAAATAGTGTTGAATGACAATTTACAAAAATGAAATTTTTTAAAACCAATTGATAAAAAATAACTCATTCAAAATCAAAGTATTAATGTTTTAATCATATTTTTTTAATTTTTTTAATTTAAATTATAATATAGCGGGTACGGGTATTCACATATACAAATACTATGATACTCGTACTCGTTCTATTAACATGCAGATATAAAAAATATTCATATATATTACCTGCACCTATTCATTTATAATATTCGTTTCCTATCTGTTACGAGTTTTATTTACATATACACGTATACAAATTTATTTGATCTCCCTAAGAAACCTTGAAAATTGTTATGGAGAGAGAAAGAAAGAGAAAGTAAGTTGTGGAGAAGTAGCAAATGATGTAATGGGAGGGCCTTAGCGCCCTGTGTCCCATGTGCATGTGAACATGTTCCTATCCAATTTACCTCTTCACTCAACCCATCGCAATCACTTGGCAACATTGTCACCCCAATTTTGTCTCAGTGCATGCTTCAATTTTGGCCCTATTATTCTATCAGTATCTCTAATTTTTTTTCTTTTTTTCTGTAAAGAAAAAAAAAAAGCTTAGATGAATTAGATTCCAAGACCCAAAACTAACAGGGTTTTCCCATTGTTAACAAATTTAAACTAACAGGAATAGTATCATGATCAGTTCAAACTAACAAGATCCTCACATTGTTAACAAGACAATAATTTAATTCTTGAATGAAAGAAGAAGCTATTTAGTCCCTGTATACGAATAAAAATATAAATTTATCTCTTAATTTTACAAATGGTCGACATCGTATAATGAAAATATAATATTTTACACTCACAAATATGAATATAAATTTAAATAAAAATATATAATAAATTAAATGTGATTTAACCGCTTAAGTTTTACATTTATTTTACATTTTCGATAATAAATTAATTAATTAAAAACCAATGTAAAAAGTTAATTATTTTAATAATGAAAACATTAATAATTAATGAAAATATTAATTTAAAAATTAATTATAATTTATATTTATAATACAAATTATTTAGTTATTAATAATTTTTAGTTTATAAATTATTATAGTAATAATTTATTATTTTTTATCATTAACATTATTAAAAAAATTGTTTGTAGTGTAAAAATTACAGACATTCTAAAATTTTTTTTAATAAAAAAATTGTATACCTTCTTGCATACACCGAAGACACTTATTGCCTTGTGAGAACAAACACTGACATCAATTCTCTTTACCTTAAAGAGTACTTTTTATTTTTTATTTTTTTCTTTATATATTACTTTGGTGTGGTACTCGCACCAACTTAATGTCAAAATGGTGTTAAACATTCCAATTTAATAATAAGATGGTTCTATGAAATTTAGCAGTGTCACATTTTTACATATTTAAGGAGTAAATAATCTTTTTAAAATACTAAATTATATTAGTTTAACTTCTAGGTTATATTATTAAAATTGGACCAATCATTGAAATGTCTAATAGTTTAATCGTGATCCAACCAGTATCAATAAAAAATAAAAAATATTAAAATACATTTCACCATATAACTCATTATTACTAAGGTATAATGGTGGTGGTTCGTAGGCTTGGTAAAAGTTTTTGAAGAAGGAACATGTTAAATTCTTCTACCAAATATGCTTAGTTAAATTTTGGTGAAGCGTAATTGTTTTATGTAATACTTACATAATTTTCTATAATAGTGGCATTCAAATATCAATAGTTAAATTTTTGTGAAGCTTGATTGTTCTATGTAGTACTTACATCATTTTTTCTAATATTACCATTTGGATATCAATAATTAGTAGATAAATGTTAAACATATAGCATAAAAATTGTAAAATAATATGAATTGCACAATAAAATAATACAAAACATGATATATGGAAGACAATGAATTTAGCTAAGCAATTATTTAACATTTAGATAAATGTTAAACATATATCATAAAAATACAAAAATAATATGAATTGTGGTAAAAAAAATACAAAACATGATATATGAAAGACAATGAACTTAGTTATGTAATTATTTAACATTTGAAGTTGATGCTCTCAAGAATTGTTGGCACACTTATTTCTAGTGTAAAGATTATTGTTAGAACAATGAAGTTGAAAAACAACATACAACCTAATAAATAAGTGGTTGAATTGTATTTGACTCATATTGTCAAAAATAGAGTCAATGTCTTCATTGTTCAACAACCTTATTGTTCAATAACCTTGTGAAAGTGTAATGACACACTTTTAGGTTAAGTTTTATTGGATAACAAAATATCTAAGAATCCTTAGTAATGGGATAGTATTAGTAAGGATTTACACATAACAAAAATGGATGATATACTCCAGGACTTAAACTACAAAAAATAATTAATTAGGATATCCATAGTCCAATTATCTCCTTTATTATCTATTTCATTTTAACTTTATTTATGTTAGATACATATTTCAATTATTAACAAAAATTATTTCAGTTTTTCTTCTATAAATAATAAATTAACAAATTAACTTCTTTTAATAATAATAAAAATCATATTATTAATACTAATTTATACAAGTGCTTTTATAACAAAAATAAATCTACTTTAATACTTTAGATGAATAGTTAATAATAATTACTATTACCCGTAAGGTTTGTATTACTTTTTATATATGTATATAAAAAAACTTTATTGATACTGTTAATAAGTTTAATAAAAATGAATTTTAGTAACAACATTTCATATTAATTTGTTTTAAAATAAAGATTAGGAATTACTGCATTAAAGCTTAAATCTAATAACTTATAGTCAAATAAAATTAAATAGTAATAATAATTACTAATATTAAAAATTTAACTTTTTCTAAAGTTATAAATTTATTTCCAATCTGTTTTCTCAAGTTTACACACAGAATTGGCATTCTGTTAGGATTGTGCTTTATTAAGTTAACTGAGACTCATCCAACCTAATTAGATTATATTTTAATTTAACTTAACTCATATTTATACGACTTAAATTAACTTATTCTTAAACTTACAACTCAACCTCATAACTTTTTTTTAATAAATTGAGTAATGATTTTACCTCAAATCATACCCAACCTAACTACAAACACTCTATTCCTACAATTTAAATCTAAAATATATTAATAAAATTATAGTTAGGGAGGAGTTTATGATGTGAGATGAAAATGTGCAAAATTTTGTGTGCAGGATAATAGTATTCAGAAGTTGTAACATATTTTGTTCAGGTAAAGGTACAACAAATGTTTGCTTACCTGGGGCAGTATCACCTGCAGGACCCACTCACCTGCACCCGCCACACCCACGGTTTCTCCACCCTTCTGATCTCAATTTCTGATTTAATCAAATAATCTTTTTAATCTCCTTCATTATCACTGCCACATTCCATCACATTCACCATGTCTTGTCACCCATGCCATCCTACACCACTTAGACCCCTCATCACTCCCGCCACGTGGAGTCATCATCCTCGATGTGACCTCTCCCTACCATCCATACCCCATGCTCTTCCTCTTCTTCTTCATCATCATCATCACATAGCCTTAAATCAGGCCATGATTATCGTCATTATCAACATGCATCGTGACGTGGCACATTATACACAAAGTGTTATCATGCGTCGTTATAAGCCATTAATAGTGCGGATGAAATACCATCCCAAACACGCCAAAACAACTTTTCAATCCCTAACAAACATCAATACTTACACCACCAATCCCCATTATATATATATATTTAAACACCATTCCTATGTTTATCCATCCCCTGTTCATACATCATACATCAAAATACACAGAACAAAAGAAAACTAACATGGTCTTTGTTAGTTGCACATGCACATGACTCTCATAATCACCCCTCCAAAACCAAGTAAAACCAAAATTTACATATGCTAATTAATTCTAACTTCCTTGCACATTTTTTTTTTCATTCTCTTTCACAAAAAAAAAAAAAACAAAAACAAATTTCTTGAGCTCTCTCAAGGAAGGTGAAAGAGAGAGGGATTATCTTGATCAGTCCAATGACTGTGGGTCCAGTACGGTTGATCAACGGTGTTAGGAAGATCGAACAAACCTTGATCCGCACCGGGTTGCCAATCCAACGATCCAAACCCTCCATGATGATGATGACCACTCTTCTGCGGCAACGAGGAAAACTCCAGCGGCGCCGTCAGATCGAGAAACGACGCCGTACCGAACTCCTGATGATTCTGCTGTTGCTCTCCACCTGCTGCCCCTTGCATCTGATCATTATTATTCCCCTGCGGATGAGTAACACCGAACCGAAACGGCGTCGCATCGAGGATGTTGCTGTTGCCGTTGCTGTTGTTATTACTGCAATTCCCAAACCCAAACCCCAATGCTTCGTTATTTGAAGCAATGAGGCTAGAGAAGTTTCCTATCTCAGAGAAAACGGCACCGCCATCCAAAGAGGGGTTACTAGCGTTAAACAACTTCGACTCGCGAACGTTGTCCAGGAACAAAGCGTTGCTGGACAACGTGTTTGATGTCGGCGCCGACATCGCCTCCGTGACGGTGAGCGTGGAGCTTTCGCTGCTAGAGTGGGAGTTCGAGTTGCGCTCCGGCTCTGCAGCCGACGGCGTGGTGGACGCGGTTGCCGGAGCGATCTGCGAGGAAGAGGAAGGATTGTTGTTGTTGTTGGTGGTGGTGGTGGCGGTAGTGGTTTTGGGTTTGTTGGAGCGTTTGGACTTGCGGCAGCCACCGCCGACGGGGACATTGCGAAGGACGCCGCCTTTGGTCCAGTAGCGGCGGCAGTTCTTGCAGAAATGGCGTGGCTGGGAGAGGTTGTAGTTGTTGTAGTAACAGAACTTGGTGTTGAGGGAGTCACAGCGAGGGCACTTGAGCGGCTGGTGGTGGTGCTGGTGGTGCTGTCTGAGCCTGCGGTCGCCGCCGCAGATGGAATGTATATCCTGCATTTCCGGCCAGAAATGGAAGGTGAAAATTTGGAAATAGTTGTTTGCGGTGTGGTGGAGAAGGAAAGAAAGAAAAGAGAGATTGTTTTGTTTGTGTGAGAGTGTACTATGTTTTGGGAGAAGGTGTGTCAGTTTGTGAAGAAGGTATGGGGAATAGTGTGAAAGAGAAGAAGAGAAAGAAAGAGTGTTTGGACTGACAAATATCCCTGCAGAGCACTGCACTGCTCGTCTCGTATCGCTATCTTCCATTTTTCTAATATTTTTCAGGGCAATTGACCCAAACGACCTTCGCCACAGGTGGGTAGGCCACCACACACGATACCAAAATACTAAACTCTCTCTCCTATAACAAAAATCTTCACGAAAATATTTATGTTCATATTGTCAAAAATTGTCAAAAATTGGGAATGTTCACATATTAATTTAATTGGTATAAAATAATATTACAAAATCATTTAAAGAATAAATAAATAAACTATATTTAAGTATAACGGAGATTCAGATTGAAAAAATTTAAAAATTTAAAGAGATTTTAAATTATTCGATCAACATTTACTATTAATCAACTTTGAAACTCAAAAATTAGTTTATAATGTTAAATTAGATACAAGTTTATTTCTTCATTATTCTCATTAAAGATGAACGTTGGTATTGAAAAAGGTTTTTTTTTTTTTAATCTTATTGATCATAATATAAGATTCAATTTTCTTCTAGATCTCTCTTATACATTGTAGTCTTAAGTGACAAGTTTTTTCTTTTCTTTTCAATATTTTTGTATTTTTCTTTCTTTAGTCTCTTCAACTTAATTTTGTGTTTCCTCAACTTTTCAAACAAAGATGCCATGTTCATGGAGGTAATGTCCTTTGATATCTTAAGTTGTCAATTATTGATCAAGGACTTCAAAATCTTGATGTTTATATCTTTTTATGTCAACCTTGTTTTTATTACCACCAAGATGAATCACTATATGAGTGAATATTTTTTATGTTTTTTCTTTGAAAAATTTTAAATATTGTATGGAAATGTTCTTCATAACTCTCTTAACATTTTTTGTGTCCTTATAAATTATCTTTAAAACATGTTGCATCTCTCTGACATTCTTACATATTAACACTCTTTAGAAGTTTTATTAAAAGTCAGGCCAAGTATATGTTATTTGTTATAACATCATATTGAGTTTGTATATATTTTTTTTCTATTCTCCTAGCGGATAAATCTTTTGTAACATGCCTATTTTCAATTATTTAAAGAGGTCTAAAAAATGTATTTAACAATAATATTTGATACTCTTTTGTCAACTAAATTAATTAAGATTTTCATGCCGACTTTTTGTAAGAATAATGATTTTCATGCCGACTTTTTTTAAGGATATTTTTCTCTAAAAAATATAAAGATGATCCATTAATAGATTCAACTGCACCTAAAGTTTGATTTTGACTAACAATTCTAAGATGTTTTTCTTTTTGAAAGATTGTTAAAACAAACTTTAAAGTCACTTGATTCAAGAATTAAGATTCTCACGAGAGTACAGAAACAAGGGACATTAGAGTGTAGGAGAAGTAACATCAAAATATTACATGCCAGATTTTTAGAATGATTCAACATCAAATATCGATTAACTAAACTTTAGAGTGATTCTTTCTACTATCTTAAAATACCTAAATTATAATCATATTGCACATGTGAAACATGAATCACACTTAAGATAATGCACTTAAAATCTTTTAAGCATTCTTTCAAAGAATTACAAACAATTGCATGTACATTTTGCAACCAATCAATAAAATGTACCACATTATGAAAGTTATCACCTAAGTTGATTCTAATGAATCACACAGATTAAAGGAAACAATCTTGATTTTGATCTATCGACAAGAAAAATATTTTCAAACATTAGATATTCTTGGAGAGGTTCATATATGTTTGTAAATGATATATTTTGAAAAAATATTAATATTCTAAAATAATCCCAAATGTACTTTTCTAAAAAATATTTCAATTATAACTTAATTAATCATATAAAAAGTTAACTAACCGTTTTATTTGAAGTTATTTCTGAAAACAACCAAAAATATAAATATAAGAGTAATAAATTATTCAGAAATATAATTGATTATCAATGTCATGCAAATCTATTTAAAATATTTTATTTTAATCGAAAAAATCATTATTTATCTTAAAATAATCAATTAAATTGTTTATAGAATTTTTTAAAAATACTTTTTCACTTCTTAAATATTTTATTTATTCATATATTACTTATGCTACTTAAACTAAGATAAGATGTTCCTCTACATTCATTTGTTAACATATATTTATAATATACAATAGATCAATTATCTTAATCATCAGACAATATTTAAGAATATTTGAATCACTTGATAAAAAAAATATTTTGAATTTAATTAATTTTTTGATATAAATAAATCTTACCATGTAGGTCAAATGGTGTATATTGTTTTATAAACGAAAAAGAAAATTGCATAAGATGATTTAAAAAAAATGTATTATATTGAGAATGAATCCTTTTATTATGTAGTATATATTCAACTTGTATGTACAAGTAAACCGGTTATATTTATTTAAAACCAACTCGATTAAAATTTATTTTACTTTCTAGATTTCTGAAGTTTTAATTGGTCATACATTCTACTAAATTTAATACACTATGATCAATTTAGATTTGAGAAGTTATAAACTACAAAATATTTTAATAAATTTAAATACGTTGGAGATTGTATTTAAGAAAAAAAAAATCAATAATAATTTTTTATTTAAATATTTATGTTTATCTGAACAGTAAAATTATTTATTTTAATATTTAAGTTTTTCTTTTATACATTTGTTTTAGCATGGAAACAAAATGTGCAGTTGGTGAGTTGAAGAGGGAATGAAAGCAGGTGGAGAGAGGTGAACCTCATGAAATCCGTTGTCGAGTTGTCGGCCACGCTCCTCAACACACAATATTAAAATGTTTTTATTTTATTTTTGTTGTTGTTTTATCCTGATTATAAATAATTAGAAAAATTATGCATATAAAAAATAATATCAGAAATAATAAAAATAAGAAGATTCTTTGTATGCCTAAAATGTAGGATTTAATAGGGATTTTTGTAGGTGTTCAAACGTATTCACGTTTCTATTTTTGAGATATTAAAAAAGAAATAAAAGATTATTTGACATTTTTTAAATCTTAATAAAAATTAATTTTTATATTAAAAAAAGTAAATAATTATCAGAAATAATGTCAAATTAAAAAAATAATAATGTTAAAATACTAATATTCATTAAAAGATCACAAAGGATGTAATTGACCATGGACTTCAATAAATATACATTATTAAAATATCTATTATTCAGTATTAATCAATACTTATAAGTATTTTAATTCGATTTTGATGATCAATCAATTTATCGTAATAATAAATTGTTATTACTGTAAAGTTAATATATACTATGAAATATTAAAGAATAGATAATTTGAAGAAAACATTTTACAATAATTAAAAAAATTAATTATGAAAAATATTGTTATGACATTTATACGTAATATCATCTACATTAGAAACATATAATTCAATACAATAACATTACATTCCTAGCATATAATTGTTTTGACGAGTTATTTTTACTTAAGTAATTTTTCAACATAAACAAAATAACACCTATTTAACAAGTTTGTTTTTAATATGAAGGAACTCATATTTAATGATCTATATTAAAATATTATTTTATTAATAAAAAAAGTTACATATTATTCAAGGTACTTTTAAATTAATTAAAATATTATTTTGTTAATATATTCTTCGGTTAACGGTGTGTTTTACACGGTTGTTTCCATAAGATAAGAATTTAATTTTGTGCAATTTAAGTCTATGTTAGATAGCATATACTTTTTCTGGACAAATGAGTTTGCATTTTCTATTAATTTCATAAATAGTATATAAAAATATTTATTTATTTTTAAAAAATAAAATAAACGGGCATTAATATTTCGTTTAATGCTTCATTTATTAACAAAATAATAATAATATATAGTCCACTAAAATTTGTTTTAAAGCTTTTTTATCACCTTGTTCAAGCTCTAAAAATTCAAGAATTGATCAAATTTCTATGGCCTCACTTGATAACACATTTCTTATCACCTTCCTTCATCAAAAATATATTTTCTTTTATTAACAACATCATATAAATTAATTGAACTATTTTATTGAAGATAACACTAATTATTTTTTGTTGATTTATATACATCAACTCTTAACATCAATGATTTAAAAACTGAGTAATTACTATTGAAAAATTCAAATTTTATAGTTTTATTAAATTAAAAATACTATATTAACTTTTATATGTAATGTAATTATGTAAAACAAGTTTTCATTTAAAATTTTTAGTTTTTGTGATAACATCTCAATCTAAAGTATATGTGATATGTGGTGCAGAAGCTGCCACGTGGAAGGTTTTCAAAATGTCTAATTTTATTTTATTTTTAAAAATGGGAACAGCACAGCTAAATAATGTACGACTCCGTAACTGCTCCTCTTGTCCGTTTCTTCTACCAATTTTTCTATACCAATCTTCTCCGTACATAACATTTACCTATACTATTATAAAATTATTTTATAGTGGTAGTTGAACTTTTTTCTGAAAAAAAAAAAACTCCTTGATTTTTTTTACCCAATTAAACTTATCTTCTTCGTCATTTGATTAGAATTTGTTGTTTTTTAAGGCTCAAATAATTATTTAATAACACACTTTATTATAAAAGTTTATGATTTAATTTTTAGAAAATTAAATATTGAAGATATTTAGTGATTTTCTTTCCTCTACGTACTTGTCGAAATTTGATTTTCAGAACACCATATTCTGAACTGATATAACTTTGTTTTTTAAGTAAAGGGAAGAAAATTTATAAATTTTGAAATAAAGAGTAATTATTTATGTTTAATAGCGGATAAATGAAATTTATGTTTAATAGTGGAAGATTCAAATTTATATTTTGAAAAATAGTGCAAATGTATAACAAAGTTATAATAATTTCGTCATTAATTAAAAGTGACAATATGCATAAGGACTTAAGTAAAACTAAATAAAAAAAAACTAATAAAATAAATTTTAATTTTAATTAAAATTTTGTGCATAAGTAAATGGTTTATTAATGTTTTTTTAGTGACAATAATGTATTAGAAAGATATACGTGATTATTAATGACAAGTTGAGTTTTAATGGTTTGAATTGTTGAAACAATGATGTTTTGACGCTTGACAATAGGAAAGTCGATTTTAGCAATCTTATTCCTTAATGTATATTTTAGTCTTAATTCTGAATGGTATAGATTATTGTTGGATCAGGTGGAGTTGTGAACCTTCATGTGTTAACTAATTTGTTTATGAAACTGACTAATTTGTTGATGAAAGATCTCGGAGGATATATGTAAGCAAACACTTTAAATTTATTATAAGAAAACTTTAATTTTTATCTTATTTAACTAATTTCTCATTATTTTATTTAATATAGGAACAATTTGAGAATAGACTTGCACAGGTCAAATCTGAACAAGGCTCATGTGCTGGTGGATCATAAGATATCATTGATGATCCTATTGCAGATGATACGATTAGGACAAAGTGTTGGGTTGAGGTTGTCGGGTGTAAGAATAAAGGAAGAATATATGGGACAGGACAACTTGCAGGTGGAAGCAGTGGCATGAAGCCCCAATCTACTACATCCACTTCCAGTGCTGAAGAAGTTACCTTTGTCAAACAACGACCGCAAGAAACTGATGAAAAACTAAAATCAACTAATCAACGATTGTAAGAAAATGATCAGGCTTATGCAGAATTGAAAGGTCAATTTCAGTCGTTAAAGAACATACTCCTCACACTTCTGCCTTCTGACCAACAAGTCCTTCGATAAGCTGTATCCAACCTAACATAACCTACACCTGCTCAGCCTACAACAATCCAACCAAGCACTAAGCAGCCCGACCAAGTGCACCCCAACCAAGTGCAACCCAACCCAATTCCAGACCATGAAGACCCTGCTGATTCTGATGAATATATTACTCATTTTGTCTCACATGACCTATTGTAATCCCTTCATCTTACAAACAAAACATTTATGTTTTAAACTTTGTTGTTTCAAGAGCACTTGAGCAAAAGCATGCAGGACCTGATGTATTTTCTAAAAAGAATTGAAATATGCGTGTGAGTTTTATTTATTATAGGTTCAATTAGATTCATTTTGTAATATTGTCCATATTTATAACTTCCCTTATACATGTATAATGAATAATGTTAGGTATTCATATTAGAGTGGAATATAATTTTTTTTACTAAGTATTAAATAATTTTGGTATAACTCTATTTATTGAAAATAATGTTACTAACTTTTTTTGGTGAACAAAATTCATATTAAGTGTTAGTGAAAAACCAACACGACAAATGCACGAGTCACACATAAAGTAATAAGTATTGTATCGTTCTCTCCTAAAGAACTTGTGCACGCATGATAACTCTCGCAATTCACAACTCTATTAGACACAAAGTTCACAAAAACACTAAAAAACTCTTTTTTTGTAGTTTTATCAAACACTTGGCGTGCAAAAAGAAAATTAACATAGAGTATTTACAATTTTTCAAGATTAGATTTCATTCACTTCATTCTCATGAATTCACAAACATCTCAGTTCCATATTCAAGTCAAAATCAACTCACAAGATTACTCAAATCCTATTCCAAGTGACTTTGAGCTTATAATAACTTATCAAGTTCCAATTCCTTGAATCCTCAACAAGTGAAATCATGCATTAGGTTCAAGAGTCTTTAGATTACTAATGAATCATGTTCTATCCCTAGATACAAGCTCCACTAGGTATTCAATTTCAGTTCTAGGTTCAAAAGACATTTTCCAACAACTCAAGAAACACAAACAAGCCATGGGTGATCAAACCACAACAAGCATTAAGCGCATAATTCAAACACTAACTTGAATTGGAAAAACATATAAATTAAATACATAATTTTACACAATAATTCAATGTTTTACATATAATCTCAAAAAATAGAAATTGTTCTCCATGGTGGAGAATCTAGGGTTTTACAAAATTGAAGAAATTGGAACCATAAAGTAGAAGCAATCCCTCTCCCAAGATTCTTGAATATTGCTCCATGCTCCAATTGCACCTCCCATTCGCATCTCCGCCTCCAATTTCGTAGCCCATCATCCTCTCCAACCTAAAAGGGGTAAAACCTCTATGGATGAAAAAGAAGACTCAAGAAGGAGAAAGGAGAGTTTCCCAACACCCTTAGCAGCCTCCAAGAGCCTCTCTCAAGCATCCGAGGTGTTTCTATTCGTGAAAAATGAGGAATCCCCTAAAACTTTCGTAGAAACATGATTAAATAACCATATTCGCGTATTGGAATCGATATTCTCGCCCAGTGGCTTCATTCTCGTCCAACGAGGCCTAAAATTGACGCTTTCATACAAGTAACTCGTTGGGCGAGTCATATTTTCGCCTAGAGACTCAAATATTGCAGTTATGTGTTGTCATTTTCGCTCAGCGAGCCACTAGCTCGCCTAGCGAGTCAGCTTGGCACCCAATGATAATTTTTTGGCCTTTCAGGGGTGGTCCAAGGTGGTATATACCTATAGGTAAATCCTTTCTCCATGTTTGCAGTTCTAGGTTTAATTTCGGTGCCCCTCCGACATGGATATTTGGCTAAAAATCAATCTTTCTTGTTCAATCATGCTTCCTTGAGTTTCAACTTATTATTATTTTATTTTACACACTTATAATAAAGATTAGAATTAAAAAAACATAAAACAACTAAAATACAAAACAATGCAAAAACAACATAAATTTGAGAATTAAACAAAATAAAAACTATGAAGAAGTTGATTTTATTCATGAAACTTAACACCAATAAAAGATAGAAAATAACATTATCACTAAGAATCATATTCTATGATTTTGGTTTTGACACCGATTATTAGATAAGACATTAACAACAAAATTAGAAATTATATTTGATGAACAAAATTCATACTAAGAATCATATACTCTACAATTTTTGGTTTTGATACTAATTATTAGATATCACATTAAAAACGAAATTAGAAGTTATATTTAATAGTTAAAACATAATTTTTTTCATTTAAAAAAGTAATGGTTCAATTTACACAATTCAATTTTGACTTAACCAACTTGATATAGAACAAATGAAGCATCATGCAATAAATGTTTTAAAAAGTCTTGATTATACAAGAATTACCGATGATTTTTCAACAAAATAAATAAAGATATGGACATCATTTTATTAGATTGTTCATACACCAGAGATTTGAGAACCCTAACCAAATCTACACGGAATGGGTTCAACCGTAGTGAGGTCTGGTCATAGTCAAAATTTTCTACTCTTTTTGTCTTCTTCGATGACAGATAATTAAAGGATAGACGATAATTATTTACACTGTGAAAAAGTTACTTCTTCCTCAAATTTGTTATCACGACAATTTGGGAGTATCACATTTCCTTAGAAGACGGAAAGGATGATAGAAAAATAAATGGCATTTCTTAACTAATTTGTAAGTTTAAATATTAATCAACATCGAATTATTAGTGATACATATAAATTAGAACAATGCTACTTTTGACACCATTTTTTTTTTAATTCCCATTTGATATTACCATTTTCTCTTTTTTTTTTTTTTTTTAAATTTTAAAAATTTTTTTTTTATTTTTTTTTTTTTTTTTTAAATTTTTTTTTTGAATTTTTTTTCAAAATTATTCATTACATGTGTCATTTTAGTTTTTTGTCACGTTTTAAATCAGTAAGGTATAACGTGTCAAATTATTGTCTGAATCTCAATTTATTTCATATATTTA
>Ga0099822_1006158_pt1 | contig 15645 bp, 9 predicted proteins | sample CowpeawhiteBW_FD_76839 | JGI IMG/M metagenome (GOLD analysis project Ga0099822, IMG submission 76839) | Root nodule microbial communities of legume samples collected from California USA - Cow pea white BW | ecosystem: Host-associated > Plants > Roots > Nodule | place: USA: California | collected...
AAAAAAAAAAAAAAAAATTTTATATATATATATATATATATATATATATATATATATATATATATATATATATATATATATTAATTACATTAAGTTGAGAATGATATCAATGTTCTTGATGAATTTATTTCTTTTAGATTTAACATAATATAATATCATAATTAATGTGATTAATATATAATAAGTGATTTTTCATCGATAAATATTATTTTGCCGAAGATGATAAATTCTGTTAATAATATAATATATTTTTAGTAATGTAAGTTTTATATAGTCTCCACTTAACATATATTTTTTAAAATTATTAAATATATTTTTATCCTTCGATTATAATGTAATTTTGAACTTAATTCCTACTTTTTGATTCTGTTTTATTTTTTAGGCTTAAATATCTTTTTGGTCTTCATTTTCGTAGTGTTTGTTGCGGATGGTCCTCATTTTCACATAATGTTTAGATTGGTTCTAATTTTTACCGAATGTTTAGAATGGTCCTCATTTTCGCAATTCGTGTTTTATTTGGTCCTTTTCTGTTACGCCGTTTAAATCATTAACGGAACATTGTACAGGTGACACGATTTGTATTAGGGTGTGTTACGTGTACTAAACAGGTGGCTGATTAAAGTTAATTTTTTAATTTAGGGGAAATTTTGCAATTAGGAAAAATTCTTTATCTTCGTCTTTCTTGAGTACAGATTTGCAGATGAAGCAGCTAATACTTGTCATTTCATCATTGGATTGCAGTTGCATTCTTCATTTCAATTTTAGTTAATCATCATCAACGAGGTAAGTGGGTTCAGGGTTTTCTGGGTTGTGTTTGCTCGTGGGTTAGGGTCAAGCAACACCACTACCAACACTAGAAGAACCATCTCAACAGTTTATGATGAAATTACAGATGAAATTGCAGGAAGAAGAAGATTGCAGCAATACTAATTGTGAATGAAGGAACAAGATTGTCAAAACTCACCAACTGCCCAAACATTCCCTACCAAAACTCTAACTCACTTATTTATCCCCAAATATCTAATTAAGCCACCTGTACAAACATTCCCTACCAAAACTCTAACTCACTTATTTATCCCCAAATATCTAATTAAGCAACCTGTACAAACATTCCCTACCAAAACTCTAACTCACTTATTTATCCCCAAATATCTAATTAAGCCACCTGTACAGTACACGTAATACACCCTAGTACAAATCGTGCCACATATACAATGCTCCGTTAATGATTTAAACGGCGTTACAGAAAATGACCAAATAAAACATAAATTGCGAAAATGAGGATCATTCTAAACATTCGGTAAAGATGATGACCATTTTAAACATTATATGAAAATGAGGACCATTCGCAACAAACACTACGAAAATGAGGACAAAAAGGTATTTAAACTTATTTTTTAACTTAAAACAATAAATTTAGTTTCTTCCATTCAACCACGTTAAATTTTGTTTGGCGTAGCAAAATTTATTTTTGTAACTTACATTAACAAATTTCAAAAAAATGTGTACTTTTTTTCTGTCGTAGGTTCTCTTTTTCTTCCCTCTCCGTCTTCCCCTCCACTCCACATAGTAAACACCATTCTCATCTTCTCCACAGAGCAACCTCCATTCCCTCCGTCATTCTCCAAGTCCACTTTCACTTCATGATTTAATTACTTTTACTTTCAAAAGAAAGATACGCTTGAACTTTCCAAAAAAAAAAAGAAAAATCCAAATTCATGAACCCAGAGAAGAAAAGCCCCCCAAAGAAAGTAGAGATAACCAGTTGGGATTATCTTCTCAATCAAACCATAAAAAAGGAAAGAGGTTGTGCAATAAAAGGGGCAAAGGTAGAATCTTTAAAAAACAGAAAAAATAAAAAGTCAAATTGTTTTGTCACTGTAAAAGAGTAGGGATAAATAAGCTAAAAAAAGATTCAGATTGTTATCAATTATGAAGTAAAAAAACAAATTGGATGAAGAATATAGAAAGCTAAAAAAAAAACTTCAATAATTCTCTCTCTTCCGATGTCCCTTCCTTTTTTTAATTTCTTCTCTTTGGGTGAGTTGTGGGTGGAGGAACATATGAAATAAATAACCCATAAAAACTTTTATGTAATTAAATCCTGAAGGTCAGTTACTCTTTCTTTTGAAAACGAAAGTAATTAAAATCTAGAGTGAAATTGAAGAATGATGGGAACGACGACGCGTATGGGGGTTGTTGTGCGAAGAAGATGAAAACGATGGTCGTTGTGTGGAGTAGAGAGGAAAGATGAAGAGGAAGAAAAATGGCACCTACGATAGCAAAAAGTAGACACCTGTTGAAAAACAAAAATTAAAGTGTGTTTGAAAATATTTTGAGAAAAATAGTTCTATTGATATTGAAAAATCAATTTTGGTTAATGGAGAAATTAGGAAGAATTATTTTTCTTTAATATGAATTTTTTATCTATAATTAATTTTAAAAATTGATTTTGAGTGACTTTAAACAATTTAGACTTAAATATATATTTGGTCTTTATTTCTGTTATTTTTATTTAATTTGGTCATTATTTTCGTTTTATGTTTAATTAAGTCTCCATTTTTATCAAATTTTAGTCAATTTGATTCTTTTGATTAACGGTATTTAAATAGTTCACGTTTTTGAATCATATGTGTTAGTTCCTTTTTTTTTTAAATTATTTTTATTATTTTTAAAAAGAAATTTAAGACTTTTTTAATTTCAAAAAAATTGTCTGCATGTCAATAGTTGTGTCATATGTTAATGTTACTGTCGCATGTCAGGGTTGTATTATTTTTGTCGTTCAATTTAGTCTCAATATTCATTAATTTTTCTTCAATTCAGTTTCTATATTCATTATTTTTGTTTAGTTTAGACCCATTTTTTATTAAAATGGAACAATTTAGATATTAAAATTTAAAATATTTTATATTTAAATGTTAATGTTACAAATATTACTTTTCTAAAATATTTTGAATATTTTTTTTTAAATATCAGTTTTAAAAATATTTTAGAACATAAATATTAGAAAAAAAATTAATAATTATATTCTTATCATATTTTAAATAATTATATTCTATTAAATATAAGAATTTTATTTAATTCATAATTAAATTTAATAATTTATTATTAAAATTTAAAAAATAAATAATAAAAATGTCAAATTTTGAAAAAGTATTAATATGATTTATATAAAAGATATTAAATTTGGTGTCAATTTGAAAGAAACGATAAAATTGATTTATTTTAACAAAATTTATGACTAAATTGAACAAAAACAACGAATATAGAGACTAAATTGAACAAAAAAAAAATAACACAACCACAAATTGACACGTGACACGTGGTACAACTGTTTGAAACATGAACAATTTTTTTGAAATTAAAAAAATTTGAAAAAATTAAAAAATTTTGATAAAAAAAAAACAGGAGCTGACACGTTACATGTAACTGTGAAATATTTAAACATCGTTAGTGAATAAGACCATATAAACCAAATTTTGACAATGAATGATGACCTAATTAAACACAACAAAAATTAGGATCAAATTAAATAAAAAACAATGAAAATGTTGACCAAATATATATTTAAACTAACAATTTATTAACATGAATTAATTTTATGAATTGATTTTTGATATTCCAAAGCAAAATCAAACATGCACTTAATTTACTTCACAAAATTAATATTGGCAACCAGTCATATGTGTTAGTGGATCGCTTATTGTTACGTCCAATGTCCGATAATGTTATTTAAGTGGGAGAAAATAAATTCATTGTTTAAAAACTTAACAGAATCAAATTTATGAATATGAATAAATTTTAATTTTAGGTTACATTTGGGACCATTTTTAAAATATATTTACAGTTTTTATTTTAGCTTGCCTAATTTATTATTGGAATTATTTTAAAATAATGCTAAATTTAATTTAATTTTTTTAACTAAAACATAAATAAAATCATAAGTTTTTCTAAAGAAATAACATGGACCAGAAATAATGTAAACGGATAACTTTTACTTTAAGACAATAAATTAAAAATAAAAGTATATCAAAATATGGTATAATTTTTTGGTTTGTTTTAAACAAAAGGGAACTGATTTTTCATCTAGTGTTTATTTGTGTTAAATATCAAACTAAATTTCATAAAAAGTTAACATAAAATTAATTTTTATTGAACTTTTTTTTATGTATATATACATAGAATGTACCCGTATTTAAATAAACACGGGTTAGATATGTTTTTAATTTATGAATTTTAATGTAAAATTTAAATTCGATCATATAACAAATTTTACAGTATTTTGGTTCTCAAATTTTAGAAATTAATTAATATAGTATTTTTAACCCAAAATTGTTTAATTTTGTTGATGTGTGATATACATTTTTCATCTAACATTAAAGTTGTTAATGATTTTGACACATAACAAACAACTTAATCTATTTGGGTTAAAAAATTATTTTTATTTATTTTTAAAGTTTGAAAACAAAAGTGTATTAAAGTTTGAGATAATGATGAACTTCAATTTGACATCAAAGTCGAGAGATTAAAAAAATACTTAACCCCTGAGTAAATTTTAACCCATTTTATATAAAAAAAATATTATTTATTAATTATTTGTGCCAAAAAGAAATCCCTTGTCATTATTATGGATGACAAATAAACTTGTCCCTGTGGATATTGTCCGAACCCGTCCTCGTTTTGAAGGGGAATCCTCGCATTGACTGGGTATACGTATGAGGATGGATAATCCCTGACTTATTGGGTATGGGGCATGGGGATGGGAATGAGAATGAGAATTTACATACCTGTCTCGTTCCCGTCCCCATACTAGTCATAATACCCGGCTCATCCATATCTCCATCCGCATTTTAATTATATATATTATTACATATTTTCTATTTTTTATTTCTTCTAATTGTTGGTTTTTTCATGAAATTCATTCACATCTCCAATATATTTTATGTTCAATTGATGTATATCAATTAAATATTTTTTATGTCTCACATTTGAGTATTTATATATATTTTTAATATTTTTCTTTATTGTATATTATATTTTTCATTCACATTAAAATGTTTAATACTGTCAATTTAAGTGTTCAATAGTATAAATCTTTCATTTACTATTTAATATAAAATGTTTGTCTTCTTTACTCTACTATTATTATTATTATTCATTTTTGTTTCATTTGAACAACTCTTTTATTTTGCTAAAACGATTTTCGTTATTTCTCAACCTTTGACTGTGTTCATAGTTGAAAATTTTTTTTAGATCTATAAGGTATTTTTATCTTATTTTACCTTTAATTATATATTTATTTTCCTTTGTGCAATTTCATTAAGTAGACTCTCAAATTGTTTATAAGACACACATTTGATAATATTTTAATATTTTTATTTGTTGTTTATTTTTATTATGTAGAATACTATTTTGATTTTATATAATTTTTTTTCTAACTCATTATCATAGTGTAATTTTATCACTATAATTGTATAAATAAATTTTATTTACTGTAATATAAAATTTTAATGAAACTGTCATGATTTTTTCATCACCATTCAACATATATTGAATTCGAAAGATACAACTTCTACCTTAAAATTTTATTATTATTAGTTTAATCTTTGTTGTTTGCGCTATTTTAATTTAAAATTTTATTATTATTAGTTTAATCTTTGTTGTTTGCGCTATTTTAATTAAGTGATGTATTATAACTGACTTTTAGCAGTGTATAAAAAAGAGATTCATTCAAATTTAATATAAGTAATTAAACATACATTCAAAATATATTTTAATTTGAATGTTTATTTTTCTTTTATATATTTTTTAAAATATTTTTAAATTTTATCAACTAGGTTTCATTAATGTTTGTAAAATTTAATAAATATTTTAGTTTTCATGAGATTTTATTTGATATTGTAATTTAAAATATATTAAATTATAATTTATTTCTAAACATTTGATATCAAATAAACAACCTTCATCTTAATATTTGATAATATTAATTTTTTATTGTTTTATAAAAGGTAATTAATTAATCTTAAAATAGTAAAATGTGCGAGTACAAATATATAGCCGTTGAATTTGGGTATAAGAATATAGATAAATTTTATCTATGTAAATGAATATGAGATAGTGAGATTCGTTCCGTCACGACCGTTCTGTTGTCATCTTTGGTCATTATATTTTTTAAGAAAATATAACATATATTAGATAGTTTTAGTAGGATTAAGTATATTTTTAATTTTTAAAATTTTACGCGAAATTGAATTGTATAACTTTTCATCGATGAGAAATAAATTTCTTTATGAATATCTGAATTATTTTTTTAAGATGTTGATAAAGAAATAAGGTGCCGGCCGTTTTTTAAAAAGGTTAATTTACCGTTTGCCTTTTATGGAAAAAAATCTTGTGGGTCCAATGAAATCAATTTATTTTTATTTTTTTTATCTTTTTACATTTTGAACAAAAGAAAAAGGTTACATGATCCCCAAGTTAAACTGAGAAGGTATTACTATTTTTTTTTATTATTAGAATCTTGTCAAAGATTAATATTTTATTTAAAATAATTACCCCGTCTTCCTTCGTTAATCTTTTTGTTCATATCATGATAAATTAATCATATATATGTGTGTGTGGGTATTTATTTATGAATGTATAGACAGAGTCACACATTCTGTGCTGCAGAAGAAATACAGAGCTTCATAACCCTACAGTCTGCAGTTTTTTCTTATCGAATTGGTTTCAATTGCAGTGGGTGAGTTTGTTCTCCTTCTTCTCTTATTCCTCTGTTCTTTTTTTTTTTTCTTCTTTCATTTATTGTTTCTTCAAAGCTTAGTCTCCTTTGTTTCCGCTGCATGTTCTTTTCCTTGTAATATTTAAAATAAAAGAAAGAAAAGCAACAGTAAAGAACTTTCTTTTTAATTTCTTTTTTTTTATGTTTCTTCTCTGAACTCGTATCCGAAGACGATGAAACACGATGTGGGTTAAGAGTCTAAGATTTTCTGTAATCAAATCAATTCCGCATAATTATCAGAACCTCTGAATTTCGAAAAATAGAAGTGAACTGAGAGATAATTGGTACTCCTACTTTTTTTTGTTTCTCTTTTATATTTTCATGTTTTAAATTATTGCAGCAAAAAATGACCTATTTGAGTCACCCACATGCTATTGTGGAATCAATTGTACAATATCGTTGCATGTGTGTAAATATAGGAAGAATGCTGGTTTCAGTTTGGTTATGTATTCTAGTGTAGTTGTTGCTTAAGTGGAGTAGTCATTCATTTCAAAGCAAACTTTAGATTAGATATATGAGATGCTATATTCTATTTATGATATGGAGTTTAGAGTGTTGAGGTACATACCCTTAAATTTTGTTTTTCGGAGGGTTATCTAAGGCATTGATGCTCTAATTGTACCTTTTACCAGTTATGGGTTTGGAGGAGAACGTAGCAAAGACATGCAACACCAAGGACAATGCTAGTCAAACTTGGACCTTGCGTACACATGCTTTTTATGATTTAACGCATGTCTCTCCCGTGGTATTTATGTTTTTGCTGAAAGAATATTATTATTACGGTATGATTTCTTTTCCTTCCAAGGCTAGTAATTGTTGTCTGAAACGAGATAATAGGATGATGAATGCTAAGTGTTTGTTAAAATGGTTCAGTTAATTAAACCTTTTTAGTAGTTTGTTTTTCTTTAAGTTAGCCTCGTGCCCAGACAGACTGGATATCAATGCTATTGTCAAGGTTTTAAATTACTGTTGTGGTGGTTGCGGTTTTTTGGCAATTTGCGGTGTTGTGAAAAAATTGTTGGCAAATGCAGCTGATGTGGTCACAATTGCAAATGTGGAAACAGCAAAGAGGAGTGCTAGGAAACACATTTTTTTAATAGATTGAAATTTATTAAAAACTTTAAAATCAGGGGAAAATTAATTAAATATGATGTGGAAGTCAAATATCATTGATTTTTCGTAAATTTCAACCAAAAAAAGAGAATGTGTTCAAACGAGTGTGTTATTAGCATTTCTCAACCCCAAAAGCCTTGACATCCCTGTATACCTTATTTATTGTGTTGTAAATGGTTCACCTTTATCTATTTTCATGGTCAGCATGTTTGCCACCAACACTAATTTTAACATATAATAAATGCTAAATGATCATTGAAGTTTGTGTAGGACTCAGTGTTGGTTTATCCTTCTTGCTATTCATTGTTGTTTCTTTTTAAATGCCATTGCATAGGTACGTGTAAGGCAACTGCAAAATTCAGAGCCCTTCAAAATCAAATACATCTTGTTCTCCATAATGATCCAAAACCTGGACCAGCAACTTTTATTGTTCATTGCATGTATGTGTCTCCATTATTTGAAGATCATAGTCAAGGATTTACTCATATGATTGTATCTGCTCTTCGCCGATTCCTAAAAAGATCAACCACTACAGAAAACTCATTGGAGGTGAAAGACTTGGTAGCCCATCTACTTGTAGATGTTATGAGGGGCCAGATCTTTCAAGATGAAAAGATAGTCATGAAGCTAGTCGAGATTTTTGATATACAACTAACTAATATTGAGAAAGCAATGTGCCAACTTAAGGAAAAACATGATTTAAGTTGTGGCTCAGGAAAAGAACTGGTTGAAGAGTATATTGTCACTTTGGTAAAATCCCAGTGGTACATGACAGCTGTAACTTTAATAGAGCAATTCTCTATCTACCATTATGGCCAGTCTTTTCTCCTTGATATGATACAGAGTAATCAATTCAAAGCGGCAGAGAGGTGGGCAACATTTATGGGGAAACCAATGTTATCCATACTTGTAAATGAGTTCACCAAGAGGAACATGCTTAAGAATGCATATGAGATTATAAAGACAAATAATCTAAAGCAGGATTTTCCAGACGTATTCAAAAGGTCTAAGGAAAGGTAAATGATTTGTACTGGTTTACATGGGGGTGATTTAGTGTTGTTTTTATTTGTACAAAGCATCTTGAATCCAATTTCGCAACCCCTTAAGTTTTTTTAATTTTTATTTAACAAAATAACTTGTTGATTTGCAGCTCACTAAAAAAATTAGCAGAAAAAGGATGTTGGGATGTTGCCGAGGCAAAAGTAAACAATGATATGCACCTTATGGAATATTTGGTTAGTTTTATTCGCTCTTTGATACTGACCGCCATTCTATATGTACATAGATAGATATATACTTCTAGAACCTGTGTAAAATAGCTAATGTTTAATTTTTAAACTATTGATTAGTTTTGTCATTCTATTCATGCACTTGTGATCTTGAATTACTATTCCTTTGTTATGTTGATTGTGTTTCTTACCGAAGACACTTAGACAATTTGTTTCTTTTTCTGCTTTAGTTGCATGGTGTTTTCTGCAGTCCTTGTTGGACGACCTTTAGGTGTCTTTTTTACCATTAAGTTTTATATCTTCTTATTTGGATTTATTCCTCATGAAAACTTGAACAAGCATTTTATTATTGTGTAATGGGCCATTTAGGCCATGTGAGTTCTCAGTTCTGCAAACATACGTATAAGGATCATGTATATTTCCTAAATTATATATTTGATGACCTATATATTCTTTAAATATATTTTGCAAAGGTAAGATTATTTCTCAGTAGATTTGTGACTTTCTAAACCACTGCTAGCCTGTTGATATTTGAACTATGGAATCCACTAGTTAAGACAAGGGACTTTTCAGGTGGTGCACTCATATTTGTTTGTTACAAACTGATGGGTGGTTAAAGTAACATGACTAGGAGTCACCTCCCAGAATACGTGGTTGTTGTTTTTTTCTCAGCTCTCTAACCTGTTTATCAGATACATAGTGCACAAGCACCCTAAGCATAATTTTAGCTTGATTATTATGTATCATCTGACGCTTTGCTAGTAGAATTGGTTAGGGTGGATATACTAATTACAGGAAGGCTGTGAAGTTGTCAAATTCAAAATAGGGAGGTTTCATGAGCCGATCATGTCCAGTTTTGGGTGGGGTTGTACAATCTGAAGTGTCTAGGATGTCTTATTAATACATCAGTTTCTCAATCGGAAATTGTGATAGTTTCATTTTTAAAATGAATACAGAACACAGGTATAGAAACAAAACAGTCATACGCTGGTTCTGCATTATATGGAAAAGATGTAATAAGTACTATAACTCTCTTATTTAACTTTTTTTGAAAAAATAGTACTCGTTGAGTGTTAGTTTTTGTTGGCAGTTTTAGCCTTATAGCCCCAGCATAATTTTCAAATATGTATAGCAGTATAATATTTTAATTTTACTTTTTAAAGGTTTATTTGGCAATGGAAGCTGGTTACACAGAGAAAGTTGATGAACTATGTCATCGGTACTCCCTAGAGAGGTTTTTGGACACCGAAGGTAAGCCAAATTGATATGCGCAATGTAAATTAGTAAACGAAGAAAAATATGGCATTCTAAATAATACAAAAAATTCCGTAACCGTTAAGATAGTTGGTTGCTCATTCTTCTTCTGCCTCAATAGTTCCATTTTTAATTTATTCAGTCATTTTAAATTCTTTTTCTTGTATCCCTGAAATCATTTTTTTATAGTCTTTGTTATCAATATCCTTACTTTGATGTTGATACCATTTTACTTCATTAACTTTATTGTTATGAAAAGTGTCTATTTTCTTCTATTTATTCTCAAATGATGAACACAACTGTTTTATGTGCTCCAGTACCAGAAACAAGTAACCTGCAAGGGCGATATTTATGTCTTGATGAGTTATTGGTTGAAAACATCATTTGGGTTGATGAAGCGGAAACTTTGTTTGATGCAACAAGGCATATTGAGGGGTTTAAAGTTGTAGGTCTTGATTGTGAATGGAAACCAAATTATGTAAAAGGTAGCAAACCAAACAAGGTAAACGATCTTCCTGCTTTGAATGCTTTTCCATCTATCTTTGTTTATTTAAATTCTTTGAAAATTATTATATCTGGGTTTTAGTCTTCAGAGCTGTGACATTTTCTGATCAGAAACCGAACGCATGATTCTCCCCTTTCCTTTTCTTTTTTAATTTCCATGTTTCAGGTTTCTATCTTGCAAATTGCTTCTGAAAAGATGGTTTTTATCTTTGATCTGATAAAGTTACACAAAGAAGTACCTGACATTTTAGATGATTGCCTATCTCGCATTTTGCTGTCACCTAGAATTCTAAAACTTGGTATGAAAATTCTGAACATTAGTCTTTGAACTATTAGCAAATATTTTTGGTGGACAAGATTGATTCTTAACTTTGAATTATTACTACTTTAACCTGATTGAGAGTGCTACTGTTCTTGGGCTTTGATAAGTACTATATTATTTCAATTGTAAAGGAACATTCTCAAGGCATTGGTTTTGTTTTGTAAATCTCAACTAGTAACCATTCATGCCCAACGGCTTGTATTTTTCAGGCTATAATTTCCAATGCGATGTAAGGCAACTTGCTCACTCGTATGGAGAGTTGAGGTGTTTCAAGAACTATGAAATGTTGCTGGATATCCAGAATATTTTTAAAGAACTCCGGGGTGGTTTGGCTGGGCTTACGGAGGTAGTGTGTGTATGAATGTCTCTTTTAGTGTTTCGTGTCTCCTTTAAAGTACTTCTTATATTTGTAGAGGGATAGTTATAAAAATCCTTGGTTTTCTCCTGTTAGCTTATTTTGACGAAACTAGTGTTGTTAATGGTAAATCAGAAAATACTGGGAGCTAGTTTAAACAAGACAAGACGAAACAGCAATTGGGAGCAACGGCCATTAACTCCAAATCAAGTAATTGCTTCACTTTATTCATTGTTATCCATTAATGATCTCCATATTCTTAAAACTTATCAGAAGATGCATTTGTGACATTGGCTTTGAAAGTTTTTGTATAATTCCTAGTATGCAATCCACCTACATTTATTGAACAAAATTTTGTTTTTCCAATAGTGAATTGAATGATTCAAATTGTACTGTATATATGATTTATGGTTTCAAAAGAAATTTAGAAGTGTAGGATAACAATGAACGACTGCTATACATTTGAAGCCAGTTATTTCAGTTAATGCTGTTCTACATGTGCAGTTGGAATATGCTGCTCTGGACGCTGTTGTTCTTGTTCACATATTCCGCCATCTTCCTGGTCATGGACATGAGAAACCCGAGTGGAAGTCTTTCATCGTATGTTATCATACCTCTTTTCTGCCTATTTTCCTTTATTGCAAACTCTATTTTTGTTCTGTTCTCTCGCCTTTTCTTTGTCTTTAGTAGTTTCACAATTTTGATTTACCCAACTAAGCTTTTAGAACCATGCATAAGAAGAAAAAAAACGCATGCATAATTATTGATTTATACTGTTTTTTAACTGTCAAATAGGTATCCCGCACGGAAAACGGCAAGAAATCCAAGAAACATACACCGAAAGTTGTAGACACTGAAATGGAGGCCAGCAAGCATTAGTTCTGAACTTAGATCCATTGTGTATATATGGGAAACTTTCTGTAGAAAAATAAGAAACTTTCATTATGATCATTAATTTCATTGAATATTGTCCTTCTTTTTTTTGTTGTTGTAAATATCAGTTTATAAACTTCATTTTTACCCAAGAAGATTAATCCGATCATTTTTACACTTCTAGATCTACATCTATATAAAGGAATAGAAAAACCAAATAATAGATGTAATCACAAGTGATAACTGATAATGTAGTTACAATACAATCAAAATTGAAGACAAACCAAACTAATGCTTTATCCTTTGTGAGATTTTTGACTATGTAAATTGTAGAATTGTTATCACCATGGACGACAAAAGATTCAAAAATGTTAGAATGCAAATCTTGACATAAATATTGCAACCACTAAAGGTCACATACAAACGAAGCTAGTGCTCTGTATTTTGCCCAAAAAGAAGATCTAGACACTTGTAAACTGTTTTTTAGACTTCCACAAGATTAAAGAATTTCGCATGAAGACACAATAACCAACAATGGATTTTCTTGAATCAACACAAGTTCTCCCATCAGACCAATCAGAATCAGGATAAACTTCGATAACAATTTGATTATCACTCGGAAAGAATAGGAAAAGACCAATTGAGTTTGGATTCTTTGTTATCTTCAAAATACAACTGTGTTTTTAATATTCAACAGAAAATAATATAAAATATATTAAAATTATCTTTAAAGTACCTCACATTCACATATTCATTCAAATATCATAATATATGAAGAGTTATTGTCATATGAGGTTCTCGCGGATTTGAAACAAAATGACTGGGTTTAATCCATCTTCTATATTCACCAGGATCCGAAAGCGACAACCCTTCATTGTAAGAGAGAAAACAAGACGGTCCCATTGGATAAATAGTAGACACCACTGTCATAAAGGAGATTAGAACAAAAAAAAATCTTTTGTTGATTGAGAACAATAATAGAAGATTAACGACTTATTTCAAAACCAAGAAATATTGAACAATACCAAGATCTTTTATACTAGATGAGTTATGAAGTTTTAACAAGCTCAATTTCTTGAAGATTATTGCGAACCAACATAATGTTATCAACATATATTAATGAAGTTGTGAAAGAATTACCATGCATGTGAACAAATAAATAAGATCAACGATACTTTGAACATAACCAAGTTGAATTACGGTCTGAGTCAGTTTCGAGTTCCATTGTCTACTAGTATGCTTTTAGTCCATGTAAAGATTTCATATCTTTACAAGCTTGTGCTTGTGCTAGATGAGGAAGAATAAGACTAAAAAGGAGGATTCATGTAATTTTTTTCGTCAAAATCGCCATGAAAAAAAACATTATTCACATCTAATTGATGAAGAATCCATCTCGTAACACGTGTTAAAGAGAAAATAAACCGAATGATAATGATTTTAACAACTGAAGAAAAAGTCTCAAAATACTCGATACTTTCAATTTGTAGTTTGAGAAGTAGCAAGTTTATGGTTCTTTGAGCCATGTTTTTGTTGAAGGATATAAATATTTTTTAACTCTTGTAGACGATGTTTCTCAATTTATATGGATTTACAAAATTTCATCATTATGATTGAAAATCAATTCAATACTCATTTAAAAGTATTAAGAAGTGACAACGACCTTGAGTTCCTTATAACTGATTTATTTAATATAAAAGTGATTGTTCGTCAAACTAATTGTGTGAAAACACCATAGCAAAATAATATTGTTGAACCCATATATCAACATATTTTGAATGTTACATGTGCACTGATTTTTCAATCTCAATTGTCTATTTGCTTTTTATCATATGCTATTAAGCACTCTGGTCATTTAATCAATAGAGCTCGTACTCCACTATTACGTGATAAATCACCATATCAAATATATTATAATGTCATACCACATTTCTCTCATATAAAAGTTTGTTTGTTGCATGGCCTTTCCTGCTTCCAATGGTGTTCAACGGACAAAACTTAAACTTAGTTCTAGAACTACAAAATGTTTTTTTTTTTTGTTACAAGGATGAAGTAAAAGGTTCCACTCTTTTTTATATGAATCATAAGAATTTTGTGTCACAAAATGGTATTTTTTATGAAACTGTTTTCCTTTTTATAAAAATAAATTATATATATATATATATATATATATATATATATATTATCTAAAATTAAATTATATAAAATTTAAGTTTTCATTTTTTACGGGTTATATTGGCTAAGCACAATTACGGGTATTTAAAGTGATGCCCAAAATAGGCTCGATGAAACCTATATTTTTAGTTTCTTATAAGATAACTTATATGTTGTGGTTGAGATGACGAACTTGGCTAAATTTAGAGTGCGTGGTCTTCCACTGTTATCGGAGCTAGGGATGACTTCCTCCATTCATCTCAATCCTTCTTTACCAAATTCAAATTAATATATACGAATTGCAAATCCCAACATTTCAAGTCTCTTGAATTCTACTATCCTCTCTCCCTCCATTTAACACTTCATGTAGAGAGGGGGAGATAGAGAGGCATAGCAATAGAATTCGGAGACTCACATCGTAGAATCAGATAATAGATGGCACTTATGAAGCACTCAATGGCTTCATCATTGAATGCGGTGAAGACAGATATCGAGCAACATACAAAGGAAGTGAGAAACATACATGAAAACCAAATGAGGATGGAAAGGAGCACAGAGAGAGCATCTCCTCGTGGTTCTCTTCATGCAGAATCTAATGTAAGGAAAGAACGAAAAAGTAGTTGGAGTAGATCACCTCCCCAGAAACCAGAGTGGGATGATCAAGAAGCTAAGAGAAAGCGCAGAGTGGCCAAATACAAGCATTATGAAGTTGAAGGCAAGGTCAAGTCCTCACTCAAGGAGGGATTTCACACCTTTAAGTTCACATGCAAGAAGGTTGTTGCTACTTTGGTCTAATAATGCATTCGTCTTTATCTTGCGTCACCTAGGTAGGTTTAATACTAAGGGACTACTCTTCGTCCTCCTTCCTTGTTGGGTATTGAGCTCCCTTCCTATGTGGAGAAAATACCCAAAACTTGAAAAGCCCATGTCTCATTTAACCTAATGGAGAGGGGGCTATAAAATAAAGAGAGAGGCAGAACAATAGAGTCAGAACACACTGAAAGCCCTAACACATAGAGGGAGAGGTAGAGGGAAAATTCTGTTCACGTTTTTCACAGAGCTGTCA
>Ga0099822_1006163_pt1 | contig 15637 bp, 11 predicted proteins | sample CowpeawhiteBW_FD_76839 | JGI IMG/M metagenome (GOLD analysis project Ga0099822, IMG submission 76839) | Root nodule microbial communities of legume samples collected from California USA - Cow pea white BW | ecosystem: Host-associated > Plants > Roots > Nodule | place: USA: California | collected...
CCATACCCATCCCCATACCCAACTGAAAAAGTCGGGGATTCCCCATACCCATACCCATACCCAGTCAATGCGGGGATTCCCCGTCAAAACGGGGACGGGTTCGGGCAATACCCACGGGGACGGATTTATTTGCCATCTCTAGTCGCAACCTCACTATTGCTTGATACTACCATCTATAAAATTATTTACCCATGTATAATATACAATTTGTGCATATGGATACTACAATTACAAAACAAGGGAAAGCCAATGAAAATTAAGCAATCTACGTACACCAACTTTTTTCTCAAAAAATAAAATAAAATAATCATAACTACTATACAAAGAACCTCAACAGCTCACCCGTTTTATCAGAATCTATCCGTGTCTATCATAATTTTGATTCAATAATAATCACTTTACAAACCAAAATCATCATCAACATTAAATCAACAATCAACAACAAGAACTAAATGTCATAATACAACGGCTCAATCATAATTTAGACATTTAATTATACTTTTAAAAGATCGATGTATTGAAAAAACTCATAGATCCTACACTTGTCATAACTTACTCATGACTCTCAGGATTTATAGTTATAGACTTCACATTGAGATACCAATCATTCTCGAGTATGACATAGGTAAATTTCCCACATCTGCTAGATGTGATCTTATTTCATATTGAAACTCTAGATATGCTAGAACTTCCTTCGACTCCCATAACTAGAAATATTTCTGTACATGAGTCTAATACTAGTAGAGTCAGGATAGTCTCTTCAAAATCTCTCTCAATACACCACCTAACATCACACCAGTGTAGCACTCCCTCCCTGGGTGTTATGTTACTACATTCATCACCTCCACACAATAACTCACTCATTACATTCATATATGAATTTAAATCATCATACCATGTTATACATATGTCTCACACCTTAATCCAAACTCATTATATATCATCAATTATATATTCTTCATTTCAATTTAATTTTTGATAATTGATCATTTTTTTGCATTAATATAACATTCAATTACAATATTTCTACAAACCATACACCTCGCCTAGCGAAGATAAAACACGGAACACAGAACTCCTTAGAATTGAGGTTCCAGACGACGCCTAACGCTACCAAGGCAGCGCCCAACGCCCCTTTGGGCACCCAGTAGTGGTTGTTTGACGCCTAGTATTACAACCCCTAGAGCTCTCTAGAATCCATTTTCCAAATGGTGCCCAATGGTATATAGTTAGTGCCCAACGTTGCAAATACCTAGAGCTCACTGTAATTCATTTTTCCTTTTGCGTCCAGCAGTTCTAAGGCTCTGCTTAATAACATTATAGAACTTCAGAAACCTTTTGATGTGACCCCAATAAGGCTTATAGCACTGGGCCAACGCCTAGTCTTTTATTTCCAAGCTGCCATTGATATTGGGTCTGCGGCCCAATTCACCACACCAATGTGAACAACATTTTTCCTGAAAGTGGCATGAGAAGTACGTGTCTTTGCTGGGCCAAGAACCATTGTCAAGCCATTCATTCCATATGTTTCAGCGGCCCAACACAAGCAGCACACGCGTCATCTAAATTTTTCCAGCACATCACACGGATCAAGGATATGCAGCCACGCTTCGTCAACATTCTCTTCTCCATTTCTTGGGCCGAGACTAATCATACATCAACCCAATCATTGTGAGTAAACCACCACTTTACAACACACGGCAACACACCTCCCATATCACACCAGTCGTTGCTCATGAATCAGCGTTATTGGGCTTAAGCCCAATCTGCATCAACAGGTCCAACACTCCACCGCTTCCAACCAATTCTCCAATGTGCGTCCATATTGAAGATAGGTGCGGCTAGGGTTCTTGCTCGCGCAACTTTCTTCCAGCCTTCACGCATCCAATTTCCTTTCATCCGTGCAACCCAATAACATTCTGCAAATCAGGGTTCTGGCTCGTGAATCCATTCCTTTTGCCTAAAATACACCCACGTCGCAGCTAGGTTTCTACATCACCAACTGCTAGGGTTCCTGAGAGGGTTGCGCCCCTTTAGGGTTTTGTCCTTTCATCCTTCACGCGATCCTTCCACCATTAGATAGGAATTCTTGTCCCGTTTCTCCTTTTTTTTGCCATTAGGAATCTGTTAGTTGGCTTCCTCTTTGTCTTTGCTTCACAGCTGCCTTTCCACCTATATAAAGGCAGGCCAACCTCATGTATGGTAGCTGAGATGAATGATACAATCTGGTTGAGAACACTCCCCTTTCGTCTCTGCTCAAACCTAAACCCTAGATTAGGTTTTAGCCTCGTCAAGGTTTACCAAATCAGTGAGGAACCAGTGAGATTCGAGCTTAAACACCATTCCCTAAATCTTCTTATGCGTTTCCCTCACTTCCCGCGAGGTTCAATTGGTGGAACGCCGATTGGAGAGGCTTTCCAGCGAGTACCGCGACAGAGGAGCATCATCACCTTTGGATCTATCTAAGTCATTATACTACTTTCTTGTATCAAAACAAGTTCAATTTAGTTCAAAATCATCTCAGATTACACCCACACACTACTTTAATACACCACACTCAAATCAACAAAATTAGCTCCATCCCAGTTTTAGTAAGATAAATCATTTAAGAAGTTCACTTCCACACTCTTTTAGCACACTCTCCTTATCATCATTACAAATTTGAATAAATCAAATCATCCATAGCAAAAAGAAATAAAAACAGAACAAAAGCACAATAACAAAAATTTTCCCATAACCACATTAATATCACAAATTTATCACCACAAAAAAAAATAAACAATAATATTTCTAAACTTCACTAGCTCACATTGCCTTAAGATAGCTTTTCCCAAGCTAAAACTCCACAACTCAATAACTTAAGCTACTTCCAACTAGATTTAGTGCAAAGTGTCCAAACAAGACAAAAATTTAGTATATGGTAAAATAAGATGGAAGGATCACTTCTCCCTCATTCTATTGTCAGTACCCAATTTTGTCCAAATAAATAAAAAATTATTTTCAAAATATCCAAAAAATAAGTGATAATAAATTGTCTAAAAAAATAATAAAATTGATTAAAGAAGTGTTTCTTTAGATTTTTTATAAATAAAGAAATAATAAGAGATTTTGTTTTTAAATTAAAGATTGAATTAAAATAAAAATAAATTAATAAATTGTTTTTACGTTTTCTTTATTAATTAATTGATTGAAAATTGAAAATTAAAAAAAAAAAAAGAGGGAAAAGCGGTTTTGACTAATCGGTGGGTACAATTTTTTTATGAGCCTTATGTATACGTTAACTTTGATCTCTTCGGGGATCTTACAACCAACATTTCAAACATTCTGTATTCTTCCACACGCTCATTCCTCTTCAGATTATATCAATCTTTCACGCTTCAGGGCTCGCGTCATCTCCTCCATTCACTTAAAGGATTTCAAATCCCTCACAGAATCATCCGATAATTTGTCATTTTTCAGAATCAGAAAGACAATTTTTCAGAAAGCAAAGGTATTTTTTTATACTGTGTCAAATTGAATTGAAAATTAATTTCGCAATCATCTACTTCCTCATCTCTAAGAACATCCAAATAATTACAAAAAATTATATAAATAAAATGGATGAGAAGGAAGAAAGGATTTGAATGGGGCAGAAAGAAAATGTGAACACAATGTCGTGGTGGTTCCAACGGTGATGATGGCAGCGGCGGGCCCCTCTCGGCGGCGTGGTTGCAGCAATGGTTCTAAGTGGGTACGCGATGGTTTAACGGCGTTGGGACGGATGTTTCACGTGAGCATGAAGGGCTGTTTGGTAGAAGTGGTATGCATCGTGAAGGTTGAAAACGAAGTTGGGAAAATTCTAGTGTGGTGCTTTGGAGAATATAAGATAATTGGATTACGGTTTTGGACAGACCCAACATTACCTTTCTGCACCCCATGGTTCATTTTCACACCGCCATTTATTTCTTTATTTTATTTTGGACTGTTTACTTCGTTTTACTGTATGCACTCCCCCAAACCCCCCAATGTAATAATCCCCAACCCCCAATGTAATAATCCCCAACCCAATGCATATTTTGTTCCATGCTTATTGGTTTTACTTCCTATACTTGCATTTTCAATAAACACATACTTCACTTCTTTAATTTTGTTTGTGAACTGATTTACTTCCTGTACCATGTTGTTTCTTATGTACACTCCATTTTTACGTGTGTAGCTTTTCTCATTGTACCCACATACTTAATTATGCATTTCTATTCTCTATTTCTAGTTTTACTATTTTCTAATTAAATCTCACATTTCAATCATATCATTTTCTAAATAATAAAAATATTTTAAATTGAAATAAAAATAAAAATGTTATTGAAAAATGATAAAAAATAATAATAAAAAAATTAAAATTAAAATTAAAAAATGCATTCTTTGTTTTCTTTTTTAGTGTCTACTTGACCGCTCGTGTCTCACGACACTATTTTTTTTAAATGCAAAAATTATAAACATGGTTTTAGTGTCTAATTGACTGCTCGGGACGCACAACATTCTTTTTTTTTAATACAAAAAATTATAAAAATAGTTTTGGTGTCTAATCGACCGTTCGTGTCGCAAGATACTCATTTTCAAAATATGAAAATCATTGAAATATTTTGGTGCATAATCAACTGCTCCCGTCGCACGATACTCTTTTTCAAAAATGCAAAATATAAAAATTGTTTTTGGTGTCAACCTGGCCGCATGTGTCGCATGACACTCATTTTCAAAAATGTCAAAAGACAACTTTCTAAATTTAAATAATTTAATCAAACTTTTTTTGTAATGAGAATACGTAAGACCAAGATTAATCATTGTCGGGTCCTTTTTACTCAAAAAATAATTTTGTTCAATATTTTCTTATTTATGGGAAAAATAAGTATTTAAAATAAACACATTATTTCTGCACATTTAATTAAAGGTACCGCCTTTGGGCAGGCGTTGTAGGTGCTAATACCTTCCCTACACGTAACCAACTCCCGGACTCTAAATCTGGTTTTCACAGACTTTATTTTATTTTTATGGTTTTCCATAGCTTCCAAAATAAACTATTGTGGCGACTCCAAATCTCTATTTTAGAACTATTTTCTTTTTGGTTCCTTGTCCCGTCGCGATTTAGGTTGTAACACTTACTACAATTGATGATTACAACACTATTTTGAAATTCAATCAATTCAAAATGCTCTTTAGCTTCCCTATTACTCAATGACATGATTGATTTCTAAAATGGATGAGATTTGAGGAAGATATTGAGAGAAATGAAAGTGAAAGAATGGTGGCGCAAGCCAGAGCTGAAGGAAGGATGGATAAACATGTTGCAATTCTTTCTTTTATTCTCTCTTTCTTATCTTTCCATTCTATTGTATTTTTTTTTCTCGCATGTTACATGATTCTGATTAACTAAAACAATAGGATTATTAAAATTGATAAACAATACACAAACACACAATAGAGGGTAAGTAATGCCTCAAACACCGACACCCACACTCACAAAGACACGTGTTAAATTAAACTCACAGATCTACATCTATCATACTACATTCAATATATAAATTGCCAACACAATAAAGTTGTTGCTTGTAAGACCCGAGAAATTTAAATAATTAAATAAATAAATATTTAATAAATGTGGGTAGTGGAAACCTTTATGGCATTTAATGTTGGGGTTTATGATTTGGAATAGTACTAGCTTAAGTGATTGAGAGTACTTAGTTATGTGAGAGGATTTGGGTTCAAGTCCTTTGTATGTTATTTTAATAGTTTATTATTTTTAATGATATGCTTGATCATGATGAGTGATTATAAGTTCCTAGATGTATAAGAATTATCACAAAACATGAATTGGTTGAATGGTTATGCATTTACTTGACAATGATGTGGTTGTGTGTTTGAACCTTGGCTTATGTGAAATAAGGTTCCTTTTTGCTAAAATTATTTTTGGCATGGATGGAAAGGGTCAGAAACCCTAGCCGTCAGAGGGGGTAGCCAAGAGAGCTAGAAAACCATCTCATAATGGTTCTTGAATGGACATTTCACCTATCATTAAGAGATTCTCGTTTGTTTTTTACATTAAACTAAATTAAAACATGAGTTAAGAGGCCATTTGGAAGGGAGAGGGTGCATTGTTGAGGTTGTCAATTGTGAGTACGGTGAGGAAGGATTTCTGAGCAAGTGGACTGGAATCAAGAAGACCTTGTTGCAAGGCGTAAGAGTGGTATCAAAGGGAGGTCGTTGGGTATCAAGAGGGAACTCTAGCATTTTGCACAGTTGAGCAAGGAGACCAGGTTAGGAGAGTTGAATCTCATGATTTTGATGATCAATTGTTTAATTGCATGAAGCATGATAAATTGTATATGCTTTCATTGAATATCTGGGTTTCTGGAAAATTTTCAGAAACCGCTTGGCGGGCCTTCAAAGCCGCCAGGCCGCCAAGCAACTCATGTAAAACAAACCCAACTTCTGAGTTTCTACCTTGAATCACTTAGCGATGATGAATTGCCGTCAGACGATGCATGAATATGTGAAATAGGGATTTTTCATGAAAAAACGTTGTTTCTCGTATTTTTTATGCAGCAGGGACTATCGGGCAGTGGTTTCCTACCACCAGCCACTAGGTCTCTGGTCTTATTTCGTTGGGCGGTAGGATTTAGTCGTTGGGCAACTACATTTTTCTAGTCTGCGTAGTTTTCGTAAAATTGTGTTTTCTGGTTCGTTAGCCGTCCGATTTAGGTGAAATTTTGACAAATGATCCATAACATGTTCTTTACTTTGAACGGTGGAGATTTGAATTGGATGTATGTAGCTAGAGATAATCCCTAAGAGTATGAGTAGTAATGGATGCTTAAGTGTGCTTAAGTGGTGGAATGGCCTTGATTGGTGAATGTGTGTGTGTGTGTGTGTGTGTGTATATATATATATATATATATATATGATTGATAAGTATGTTTTTGGTAGTGCTTGCTGAGCCGTGTGTTAAAAAGGCCATTATTGATGATATCACTATGACCGAGTGTTGCATGATCATGACGGGTTTTGGGCAAGTATTGGAACATGATAATCATACTTTAAATGTAATGGAATTGCGGGGATATGCAGAATAAGTATATAGCTTTGATTGTGTCTTATGTTGTGTATGTGAATTGTATGCATGTAAAGGTTGGGAAAATGAGAAGGGAAAAATAATGTGTGTGTTGGATTGGACTTGATGTTTTTTTAAGGAGCATGAGTGTGTCTACTGTGTAAAGTGGTTCCATGAATATGAGTGATGGTTGGTGAAACACATGTTTAATATGTGATATTTGTATACAAGTATGTTAAAGTTATCTAAGTTAATATTGTGCATTTGAGTCATGTGATTTCTGGAATCATATATATTCTTGATTGTGCACATGCATAATTGTAAGAGTAGGATTGAATGTAACCTGTTTTGAGGTGCTAAACCAACAACGGGTCATTACTGGTATAGCGCCTGATGGCACAGTGGTGGGTGTTAGGCGATATGAGTACCAAGGAAGTCCATGGAGCGTGTGGCGCCTAGCGGTGAGGAGTGAACTTCAAGGTGATAGCCACTAAGACAATGGCTTTGTTTTTGTCTGGCGCCTGGCGGCGACAAGGTTCTGCTAGGCGATGTTCGCTAGCATTTCGCCTGGCGGCTTATAGGCAGCGTCAAGCGATAGCATAGAGGATAATGTGCTCTTTTGGGTTGCGTTTGTGTGTTTGTGATATTGGACTTGGATCGGGAGGTGCTTGACAATGTCATGAGCAGGCAAATTCATGAATGGTGACGAACACGTGATTAATATGAGCGGGGAGGTTCATATTAATGATACTCTCATGTGAGGATATGAGCGGGGAGGTTCGTATGTTTCGTGCTCACACTTGAGGACTGCTACGAGCGGGGAGGTTTGATCACGTGTGTTGGACTACGGGTTGGGAGGTCCATGGAGTTGGACTACGAGTGGGGAGGTTCGTAGAGATAGGACCACTAGCGGGCATATTTGTGGAAGCATGTATATCCTAGGTCCACGGTCAAATGTTGGTATGGTGTGCATGGAATAGTAGCTATATGTGAATAATGAGATTTGGAGTTTTACATGACTTGTGGCTTGCTTCTTGTTGGATGTGCGTGGTCTACAAGGCTTTGGGTGATATCTTAAGGATGGACTTTGCTGTGGCATTTCTTGAGTTGTGGCTTGGAATGGTATCCCTTGAGTTGTGACTCGGGATAGAGGGTAAACACATGACATTCCTTGAGTTGTGGCTCAGAATGACATCTCTTGAATTGTGGCTTGGGATGGCGGATGAACACGAGCATTCCTTGAGTTGTGGCTTGGATTGGCGAGTGTTGTCGGTATAAGTGTGCAAGTTGTCCGACGTTAGCCGACGAGTTTGGTAGTCTTCGTATTGGAACTCCATTTGGCGTTACGGAGTGTGGTTCGTAGCAAGTTTTCCGCACTTGTTCTACAAGTTGTGGTTCGTAGGTGGAGGCAACAAAGAGTATTTTGATGTTATCATCTAAAGACGTAGAACAAAGATAACATGGTAGTGACCATGTGGTATGAAATAAAAGAATAGCCTTCCTTTGAAGGAGTGTATGCATATCTATTTGAATTATATATATATATATATATGTGTGTGTGTGTGTGTGTGTGTGTGTGTATATATATATATATATATATATATATATATATATATATATATATACACACGTTAGCTCACCCTATATGTTTGTATTTGGTGATGATCGTGTAATTCATTACACAGGAGCAGATGATGTTGCAGGTGGTGCTGGTGAGGCATAGAGTCAAAGATGAGCTATTGTTGGGAAAGCTTTTATGGAGTTTTATTGAAGGATTTTCTTTTATGTTTTTGTACACAATATTTCAATCGGTTTATGAACTTATAATGATTAATGGAAACTAGGAATTTTAAATATATGAGTTTAATAAATGTTTTAATTTTTCACGTTTTGGAAAGAGGAATTATTATTAATATTTTTTTTTGTATTTTTTTTTTTTATTTTATTTATTTAAATTAGTAATATCTGATCATGATGTTACATTGTCCATAGATTTTGATTTGATACTTGTTTAATTTGTTTATGATGAATTGAATCAACTCGACATGATTTTTTACAATTGTGCTAGCAAACTACTATTTTTCAATCTAAATTAGAGTGTGTTGCTTTTAAGATTCTATAATTAAAACAAAATTAATGTGTAGACCACTTATATTACATTACAGAGTAATTTCACAAGTATATTTAACTCACTAAATTCTCTTTTAATGTAAATTTTAATTAAGAATTCATGCATTTTTTCCTCCTACAATCATATTTTTGTGTTTTTTTATATATCAAATTGAAACGGTGTGTGGAAAACGGAAAATATAAAAATGGAGAAGATGTAAATGAAGATGAATTGATAATTTTAAAAATGGAGAAGATGCAAACGGAAAATATACGTTTTCTCCTACAATCCATAATGTTTTTTTCTTTTTATATTTTAGATAGCCTCGAATACAAATGTTATATTTGAAATATATAATCAAAAATACTTTTTTATTTCATATTAAAATATAATTTTGGTATTTTAAAATATATTTTTTATTTTGCATACTAAAATGTATAATTTAAAATAAAAAGTATTTTAGAATACAAAAAATTTATGGAGTGCAAGTTGAAATTATGCATATGCTGACAAAAGAGGGCATGAAGTACAGTTCAATTTATAATTGGGTTATGGGGAACTATTTCTCCAACTTCATGTTTTCATCGAGTATCTTATAATCTTTTAAATTTTAATTATATTTCTGTGAAATTAATAAAAAGATTGTGCTTTTTTTTGTGTTCTTATTTTAGATTGTGCAATCCGTATATTTTGGATTACATAATTTAGAGTTTAAAAATATTAAATTTACATTTTAGATTATATAATTTAAAATATAAATTTTTATTTGAATTATATAATCCATTATATAAATTTAGAAGACAATCCAAAATAAAAATTATATTTTTAATTATATAATTTATCGTATAAATTTATATTTTAGATTGTATAATCTGCAATATAAATTTAAAAAAATATAAGATATAAACTATATTACAAACAGTATAATTTGTAATACAAATTTATATTTTAAATTGTATAATTTATAATATAAATTTAAAAAACAAACCAAAATGTAAATTACATACTAAATAATATAATCATAACATAAATTTATATTATTTATATTAAGAATCGTACAATTCATAATAAAAACTTAAAAAACATTCATTATAATATTTATAATAGAGCACCAAAATCTCTTGTTTAACATATAAGAGGCGCTTTCACTTTCAGTTTTCATGGTCACAATTTTTTGAGTTAGATTTGGTTAACGGATAATGCTTCTTGTCCAATCACCTAAAACAAATTTAAAAAATGAGGTTTTTTATTTAAATTTTTTTTTGAGTTTTTTTTATGTAAAATTATTTATTAAATTGTCATAATTTGTTTCACTTAACATTTATTTTTGAATAGATAATATGACTAATCCGTTTAATTTTTATTGACACATTGTTGGTTTTAAATAAATTTTTATTATCTTTAGCTTTAAGAAACTCTTTTTGGCTGAAATAACTTATACTAGAATTGTTAACATTATTATATAAGTTATATATGCACTTGGAAAAGAATTTATTCCTTTTATATAATTAAGAATGTCAAGTCTCTTTTTCGTTCTTAAGTCTCAACTTTTTCACAAACTTGCAAAGTTGTTTATTTTAAGATTAATCAATAATAAAAATAAATAAAAAAATATTGTTTTTCTAAACTCAATAGTAAGTATGCTTTTTCCCTAAACTTGAATTACCTTTCTACAGAAAACTCAACTTTGAATTATGCTCCAATTAATCTATTATCCACCGGAAGAGTAAACCATAATATAATTAATAGTTTTGTAAACAAATTCAGTTTCTCCTTAAGATATATGCAAAAAAAAAAAAAATAACTCTTTAAATATAAAAGTACCGAAAAACAAAACTAGACAAAAGAAACACATTTCTAATTCTAATACAAATCCCCAAAATAGAATAAAAATAACCACAACACAAATAGAAAGAAAAAACATATTAACCAGAAATGAGGATGAAAAAATTGATACACACGAGTAACATGAGATTCAAGAGATTTAAGGGATGTAATCTGTCAATAATATAGAAAAAAGACTATTAGAAGAAAATAAAGTAATAAGTGTTGGCAAAAGCAAAAGACAAGTCAAATGCTGAAGCAAGATTTTGATGATGATAAAAGAAGCCTAAAAGCCATCTGAAAGTCAATATAAAGAACATGTGTTTTTATGTTTAAAGTAATCTTGTAAATTGTACTTAGAATAGTTTAGAATCAACAACAAGATCAAAATTCTGGTATTTCTCGAAAAACCAATGTGATAATCGATTATTAGTTAGGATAATCGATTATCATGAGTTGAGTACAATTTTTTAGAAAAGCACTGGAATAATCGATTATCACCTCTGATAATCGATTATCTGCTCAAAATTTTATTTTTAGAAAATACACTAGAATAATTGATTATCCTTGTCAGTTTGGACGTGACTGTTTAGTTTTTGACCTAATTTTTGGAACTCCTATTTAAGGAACATCAGAGTTACTTCGAACTGACCTTTTTGAGAAGCTAGAGTGCTAAGTGTTGTGACTGCAAAGAGAGTTCTCAAAAGAGCTTTAAAAAACCTAGTGTGGGTAGAGCGATAACTTTTCCTGGAGGGTTTCTAGGAGATTGAGTGTTGCTGCTGTTGTTAGGAAAGCTAAGGTCAAGGTTCTCTGTGTGATTTAGAGATAGGTGTTCATCTCTTTTGTGTTCAAGAGAGGTGTTTTTTTTCCTTAATCTTTTATTATCTGATTGTAATATGATATTTGTTAGTGATTGAGGTAATCTCTTTATTTGAAGAGATTAACAACTGGACGTAGGATCTTTTGATCTGAACCAGTATAAATATTTTTGTCACTTCCTCTTCTCTATCTCTTTATTTTATCTACTATTGCTTTTAAAGGAATTGATATTTAAATTAATCGGTAAAATTTCGGAAAAATTTTAAAGTATTAATTTTATTAATTAAAACCAATTCACCCCCCTCTTGGTTTTTGTCCAAACGATAAACATTCTGCTATGCGATACCAACAATAATGATAGACTTGATACTCCAATATTTCACAACCAAGAGGGGGGGGGTGTGAATTGGTATTAACAGATTTTGCCCAGTTTTAGCACTTTTGAAATTGTTTTGATAAAAACCTTTGCTTTTGAATCAATTGAAATAGTATGGTTTGATGCTTAATGTATGGAGCTTTTAGACCATGACAAGATATAGAGAGAAAGAGATAAAGCACATAGAATTTTTATACTGGTTCGATTCTTACGAATCTACATCCAGTTCATCTAGCAAACCACAGCTAGATATGTTCACTATATCACAAGAATTTCAAGATTTACAAATACACTTGATAAATCTAATTTCTAAGATAAAAGAACACAAAAGCAAGGCATCCACACACTTGCACAACCACATAATAGCAAGGCAAACACGCACTTGCAAAGGGCAGAAAAAAAATAGAAACAAATTGTTTCAGAACTGTATCAAAACACAAACAAACAAAGACTACAAATTGGATTGAATAAACCTTTTCAAGATTGAAATTTCTTCATCTTGCCAAGTCAACAATGAATGTGTTTTGATAGAAATCTTCAAAAGGACCTTCCAAGATTGCTCCAAGAATCAGTTTCGCACTTCTCTTTCTCTCTTCTGGTTTTATATAACAGATGCAAACAGCCATGAACCTAGTCGACTACATTAGTTGGCTAGTCGATTATCGGGAAGTGTAAAAACTGTTTTTATGTAACAACTGCTACAGGCACGAACTTAGTCGACTACATTAGTTGGCTAGTCAACTATATTATAACAGAGTCCAAACATCAAGTTCCAGAATATGCGTAGTTAACTATATTAGCAACCTAGTCAACTAACGTGGCAACATATTGACTATTTTAGGATATCATAACTATATCAAATTAACAATGTAAATCTATTATAGGCATCATAAAAAACATAGCACATCACACATACATACATTTAATAGTAATAAATAAGAGGTAAGAAAAGTCATAGAGAGACAAAAGAAGAAAATAGAATCCAGATTATAAGAGAATAAAGATAGCTAATCATTCTCTTTCTTGTAAACAAAATTATAATCTTCTAAAAATATTTTTTAACTCATTAATTATTATTTTTACTACTAATAAAATTAACATAGACTAATAATAATTTAATTAAATTTTATTTCCAAATATAAACTTATAATTAATTTAATAGAGCTATATTAATAATAAAATATTTTTCGGATGTTTTTTTATCTTAAACATAATTCTATAATTAGTTTAATAGAAATATATTAATTAGTACTAAAAAAATTTTTGAGGATTTTTTTCTTAAACGTAATTTAATAAACTTATAATTAATTTAATAGAGCTATATTAATAATAAAATATTTTTTGGAAGCCTTTTTTTATCTTAAACATAATTCTATAATTAGTTTAATAGAAATATATTAATTAATATTAAAAAACGTTTTGAGGTTTTTTTTCTTAAACATAACATAATAAAGAAATATTAGTAATAAATAAATTTTTTTTAAATCTTGTTTAAGACCTAAAACGAGTACTTTACTCGTTTTATCCTTCGGCTTGACCGACACTTTAACAATATCTATGTATCCTCACATATAAGCTAGCAAATGGATCTTCTATAATTCACGATTTGTGTTGCATAACGCTACTTAACTTGATACATGTTTTTGTGCAAGCCTATGGCAATGGAGGTGTGGCGCTGATGCTGTGAAAGATGGGAGAAATATTATTTTTAATATTTTTTTTAATCAAAAATATTTAGGTCATTTTCATAAGACGATGGGTGCATGAAAAAAATATGGGGATGCAGAAAGAAATACCTTCGGTTTACCAAGTTGGACTTTTAAATCAATATGGATTGCAATTATCCAGACATGACATTAATAGTTCAAAGTTGACAAGCCTTTAACAAAGTAATTTAATTTTATAAATAATGTAACATTTTTTAGGAAATATGTTGGTGGCATAAGGAAATTTTTAAATTTATGAAAATATTTTATTAATTTTAAATTTTAAAAAATAAAATAAAATAAAATGCATCATACAATCTCCTCTTTTACAACTATATTTTTTCACCCTTCATTTCAGCCTTATTTCTTCCCTTTCAATTTCCTTTCTTTATTTTATTTTATTTATTATTACACATCTCTCTATCCCTTCTCTTTCTTATATAAGACCTTAAGATCATCTTCATCCACAAGTTCTTACGATAAAAATTGATTCATACAATTTTTTATTGTTATAGGATATAATTATTATTTTCAATTAGTAAGCTTTTTATTATGTGATCTGGAGGACGATGTAGAGATCTGTCCTCAACCAAGGTTGCTCATATACTAATTAACAACTTAGGGATCTGTGCATGCTAGGATGTCATCAGATATAAAAGCATCATTTGGTAAATGTTCGAAAAATAAACGACGTTATCCCTAGTGGTCATGTAGCTCACCACGTGATGATGAAACTACCAGAGTCCTATACTGGCACTCCATAAGAAAAGGCCAAAAATTGTGGAACAATGTTCACGATTCAAAGGGACACGTACCCAAGTAATGCAACATGGCGGCATGTCAGTATATAAGGAATCATAATTACCTGGAAAAGGGGGAAAATTTCTTAACACTATACCAGAGAGAGACAATAAATGTTCTTGATCAAACTTGTCTTAAGAATTTATAAAGAAACATTATGTATGTAAAATATTAAAGCAGATTTATTAAAATAGAAAAAATATATTTTTGTGTTGTGTTATTTAAAGAATTCAAATATGTAATATAATCGTAACGTAAATAATGATAGACTAACTTGATTCACCTTATTTTTAAACATGCAATATATCTAAATAGATAAATAAATTGAGTTGGTTCATTTTGGAGTCAAGTTGAAAAGTCAAGAGTTAACCAATAAGAAATAAGATATATAAAAGAGTAAGAAATATATGAAAAATATTTTTTAAAGTTGTATCCTTGCCATGTGTAAAACTCTAGAAAATGGTGTTTTAGAAGTGATAGTAGTTATCCCTAGTGGTCATGTAGCTCACCACGTGATGAGGAAACTACAACAGTCCTATACTGGCGCTCCATAAGAAAAGGCCAAAAACACTGGAACAGTGTTCAAGATTTAACGGGACATGTACCCAAGTGTTAGTGAAAAACTAACACGGCAAGTGCACCGGTCGCACATAGCAAGTAATAAGTATTTTATCGTTCTCTCCCAAGGGACTTGTGCAACGCATGACAACTCTCACAATTCACAACTCAATTAGACACAAAGTTCACAAAAATACTAAGAAACTATTTTTGTATTTTATGAAACAGTTGGTGTACAACAAGAAATTAACATAGGGTATTTACAATTTGTCAAGATTAAACTTCAACCATTTCATTCTCATGCATTCTAAATTATCTCAATTCCATATTCATGTTAAAATCAATTCACAAGAATACTC
>Ga0099822_1006171_pt1 | contig 15633 bp, 4 predicted proteins | sample CowpeawhiteBW_FD_76839 | JGI IMG/M metagenome (GOLD analysis project Ga0099822, IMG submission 76839) | Root nodule microbial communities of legume samples collected from California USA - Cow pea white BW | ecosystem: Host-associated > Plants > Roots > Nodule | place: USA: California | collected...
ATATATATATATATATATATATATATATATATATATATATATATATATATAAAATCACATTTACTCTTTTTAACAAAAACGAAGACTATATTGAAATAAAAAAAATTGAGAGATTGCCAGTGACGAAAGTTGAAGAAAAAATTTAGAGGTGTCAAATTAAATTTGTTATATATAATTTTTTTTTAGTTAGAAAAAAAAAGTTTTTCATTTTTTCTCCTTTACTTAAAACAAACACACATAATAGTAGAATTTTAAAAAAATATGACTATTATTCGCTATTATATCATGTTACTATATCATGACATCAAACCATGAATATCATTTTAGATCAGTTCTTTGTCAAATTTGAAGACGTTTTTCCAGGATCGCATTCTAATGAATTTTTAAATTCATTATATATAACTTTAGGAACTTTAGAAATTTGATTTTTATTGTCTTGAATTCTTGATTCTCATGAAAAGTATAGTTAACATATATGCATTTTTTTTCATCTTTATCACAAACCTTCTTCTCTAAAAAAGAATCAATTTTTGTACTCTTTATCATGATCTTTCTAATATAAATTTATCACATCTCACCTATTTAGAAAAAGATAAAATTTATATTCAGAAATCACAATTATTACACTGCAAGACATAACAAAACTTATACCACTTTAATTAAATCACGGTATAAATTCAAAACTTAAAAAAAAAATTACCATAGGTAACAAAAAACAAAAAATCCCTAAATTTCATAATTAAGGGTTATAATAATTTGGGAAAAAGTATAATTAGGATTCATACTAATTTGAGATAAACTTAATTTGGAGAAACATCCTAGAAAGAATCATAAATCTAATATACATAGATCATAATAAGATAATATACTAACCTTGATCATCTGTGAGAGATCATGCGAGAATTACTTCAATCTCAATATATGTGTTCCCCAACCTCTGTTTTTGAATTTATCTCTTTGTATTTATTTCTCCTCACACACTTTTATGATAATTTACATGGTGCAAAAATCCTATAGCCAAAAAATATCCTAATCTATTTTATAAATCAATGTCTCCATTAAATTTTTTATTTTATCTTTTATTATAATTTCCATAAAATAAATTTAATATAAATAATGTATAAATATAATTTAAAAAAATATATAAATATGGGCTCCTCTGTCAATGCATAGTTCTACCAGTGGAGATTGCATTAAATAATTTTAACCAAAGTTAAGGAAAAAAAAATATATTAAACCTTTAAAAAATAAAACTTATTAAAAACAGTAACGCTAGTTTACATGGATGTAAATAAATTATTTAATAAAAAATATTTCATATATCTGCAAAAAACAATTAGTGTAGGTTCCAGTAAACATAATGGAACAACAAGAAGGATTGAGCATTAGAGATGTCAATGGGGCGGATAGGCTATGGTTAGTAGTTATTCCGTATCTTATCTGCTGGATAAATATTTGTCTCATACTCGTATCTATATATGTGGGTATCCTATCCGTTGCGGTTTTATTCACACTGCTGATACAAATTTTTTTGACATTCCTATGGAGTATTATTGTGTTAATTAAGTGACGAATTTTTCAAATGAGAGATGAATTATAAGAAAAATATCTTTTACTAAATATCGTTACGTATCTCTATCTCGGTGAACACTTTTTGTGCTATTGAGAGCTTTTAATACGGGGTAAACAAATTGATTATTAGCAACTTCGTCATATTTAATTCATATATTACAAAAATTAAGATTTTAAAATTACACATTTTGACAATTAAACAGCGAAATACAATTTTCATGCATAAAGAAATTCTTCGAGAGACAATTCAACTAGAGTTGAGTAAATATACTACAAAATATAAAATTCTCCATCTATGTATGAATTATGTTTGACATAGTGGGTTCAAACATATATTTTACTACAAAATTCAGGACAATTACTTTTATGTCTAGTTTGTATGAATATAAAAATTGTACGATTTGTAAAATGCAATATATTAAATATATTCATATCTCGATAGATTTGATTTTGATAAAATTCATGTTTAAATGGTTTAAATAAAAATAAAATTTAATCATGCCTTTGGTCCCTATTTTCGTAACGAAATCTCAATTTGGTCCTTCTATTTTTTTTTATCTCAATTTGGTCCCTATTTTGGAAATTTGATCTCATTGTAGTCCTTTCCGTACAGTAACAACATTAAATGGGGTGTCACGTGTCAATTTCTCAATTTTTTGATTTTTTTTTGAATTAAAAAAAATTGTCATGTGTCAAGCTATCATCGTGTCACGTGGCAGTGATAGAATGATGTGACAGTGACAATGACACGTGTTACTTATGTCATTTTTACTTTCTCAATTTGGTCCATTTATATGTAAATCAATATTATATATCCGTAGGTAAAATTCGTACGTAATACTTAATTTACCTATGAATTCAAATCCTTATGTAACTATCAATAGATAAATCACAATTTTCTTGCAGTGAAATTCTTGATTTATCAAAAAATAAATTCTCAAATTCTCTTTCATTTTTATGTGAAAATGGTAAAATTTCAATTTAAATTCAATTAGACATTTCATATAATCGGTTATGTGGAGATCTCCCAGATTGTTGGAAACAATTGAATTCACTAATTTATTTAGATTTGCGTCACAATAACTTGTCACAAAAAATTCCTACTTCAATGGGATGACTTTTTGATCTTCAATCATTGTTGTTGAGAAACAACAATTTAGAAGAAGGAATCCATTTCTCCATAAGAAATTGCACAAAGCTAGTAATGCTTGGATTGGGACAAAAAAAGAATTACAAATTTTAAGTTTGAGAAAGAATCAATTCTTTGGGAGTTTACCATTTAAGGTTTGTTGTCTAAGAAACCTTTAGCTCTTAGATCTCTCACTAAACAATTTATCTAGAAAAATTCTTAAATGCATAAATAACCTTACTTCAATGGCTCAAATAACATCTTCAACAAATTATGGAAGTCATTCGTATTTGTTGAACAAATGTATTTACACAACTAGCATGAGATATGATTTGAATGCATGGTTGATATGGAAAGGTGCAAAACAAATGTTTATGAGTTAATGTTTGTCTCTTTTAGAATACATTATCGATACCCGATTTCGTCCGGACATCTTAAATGTGTTTTTGAAAAAAAAATAAATTAATAATAAATAAAGAAACATGATAATGGATAAATAAAAAAGGTTGAATTAATATTTGTAAAAAAATTTGAGAATTAAAAAAAAATAATTAGTTAATTAGAAATGAAAAAAAAATTGAAAAATCATATTTTTGGGCCTAGCTTGTTAGCCCAATTTTGGTTAAAAAAGGCTTTTCAATCCACACCCTTTTTTCCCGTCTTTTTCTTTAAATAAATCCATTTTTGTTCCTACCCACTTTTACTCACTCTTAACCGTATTTTAAATAAGGATATAACGGTAAATTTTGAAAATAAAGAAAAACTGTTGGAGATACAAGGAGAAGGCCCCAGCTCACTAACTACATTCCAGCCCATTAACACACACCCTTAAACACTCACTTAAGCCCGTTAATCACACCCTGACGGACACACACTCGCGCTAACCACACCCTAACTCACATACGTAATTCACTTAACCACACACTCCAGTCCACTAACCTCACTTAACCCACCCACATCACACACTGACGCACACACAACTAATAACTCTACCAATACTGGTATTTCGAGACGGAAAAATTTACTTTCGCATCCCGTTCTTAAATAACAACTATTTGACACCAACTATTTAAATATTATCATTATTATTATTAATATTAATACTACTTTTTATTATTATTATTATGTCTATACTATTATCATTATTATATCATTATTATTATTATGTTTACATTTTAGCTTAACAATGAATATATATTTTACGTGTTTATTGACAAAATTTAAGCTTAACTTCAATTGTTTTGTATTTATATTTTACGAGATTTATAATATGCAATATTCTAATATTATTATTATTATTATTATTATTATTATTAGTGGTATAACACATAATATATTAGTATTATTATTAGGATTGGTATTGAAATTATTATTAGTGTAAAATATTATTATTATTATTATTATTATTTAATTTATTTCAAAAAATACATGTGACTAATTATTTAATTATTTCATATTAGTATTATTATTATTATTATTTTGTACGGAATTCATGATCTACAATTTGTTTACATTATTACATTGATATCAATTACAATATGCTTATATTATTCTATTATTATTATTATTGGTATAACACACAATATATTAGTGTTATTATTATAAGTATTGGTATTCAAACTAGAATGAGTGTAAAATAATATTTTTTATTTTTAATTAATTCGTTAAAAAAAATACGAGTGATTAATTATTTAATTTTTTTGTATTATTATTATTATTATTATTATTATTATTATATAATACGAGATTACACTATTATATTAATGTCAACCACAATATGCTCATACGGTTCTATTAATATTATCATTATTTGTAGTACTATTAATATTATTAGGATTAACAAATATTTAATATTATTTTAATGTTATTGTGATTCTATTATTATTATTATTATTTAATATATATAGATTAATCGTTCTATATGACTAATTCATTTTAAATATTGTTTTAAGTTTTTATGTCTATGTTTTTATTAAAAATTCTAATGATTTTATATTCTTATTTTGTATGAGATCCATAATTTATAATATATTTACATTTTATTTTAATAATGATATTTGTATGTGCATTTCATTTTAATACAATATATAATTCAAAAACTTAATTATAAATTTTAATCATAGAACAATGTTTTAATATTGGTATTATTAATATTAATAGTAAACTTATTATTAGTATAATAAAAAATTATTATCATTTTTTAAATATTATATATATATATATATAATCATAAACCATTATAACACTTAAATATAATTATATAAATAAATTATTTTTTAAAATTAATTATAATTAAAATAATTTTCTTAATCTAAGTTTAAAAGAAAACAGAAAAAAATCGACCTGCGCAATAATACCTTAAGCAAACACTTTTTTATTTTATTTAATGTCTAATTTGTTTGATATATTTAAAATCGACCTGCGCAATAATACCTTAAGCAAAAAAATCGACCTGCGCAATAGTTGATATATTTAAAATTTAATAGGTCATTATATTATATTCCTTGTCTAATTTGTTTGTTTTTTATTTTATTTTTCCACATTATCATATTTTATTTCTTCTATAAATTTGAATTCTCAAAAAGGAAAGTTAATAAATAATGATTATATTAATTATTGAACTAACTAATTTTTTGCAATATAATTGTGAATATTGCTCAAGAATAATTAAATGTGTAAATATAGCTTATGAATTAATGAGGATCATAACTTCTTTCCCGTTCGGATGCTGAGTGCATTTAGTGTTTATTTGCAAATTTGAAAAGTTTGCATGACAAGAAAATAAAATAGCAATAAAATCACTGATGTTCAATATATACTTGATAGTCTTATAAAAATAAAAATAAAAACAATGATTTTCGTAACTACCATGAAATCATGATTTTTTTTTTCTCGAGTAAACTTCTGTGATTTTATCTATCATTAGGTTTTCTTTTTTTAATTAACTTGGCATTATTATTCTTATTACTTCAAAATTTTAAATATATCAACTATATTTTTCAATGAATAACAATAAGAATTGTATTTATTTTAATACATTTCGTAGAAGCAACATTGTTTTGTATTTTGTTTTTCAATTTTCAGGCACTTGAATACCCATCCTCTTTCATGACTCCAACTTTCCTTGGTGTGCTGATAAAAAATAATCTTCACGGTCAATTGGGAAACTGGGGTGTATGTTTTTATTGTTTAAAACACAATCACTCTTAGGTAAATAACTTATATTCAACTCCTTGCTAAGACTGAGTTGTTTGGAACATAACCACTTTTAGGTAAATAATTTGAGTATTATTTGAAAATGTAAGAAAGTGTTTAGCATCATTTTAATCAACACAAAATATTATTATACTTATTCATAAATTATGAAAAATACATTGTGTTGTTTTAAATTTCGTTTAACCCACACTATAGAGTCCTATTTTTTACCGACACATGTTATTTAAAATATCACTGTAGTGTAATTATATATTTTTTCTTTTTAATTAATATACTTTATATTATAATAAAAACAAGGTTGACTTATACGTGTTTGACTTTGCGCTAATGTTACCTGTATGAAATGAATAGCGATTTAGTTTGAAAACTTACAAGGCATTTATGATCAGTGGGTGCATTGAATGTTACAACTAGGTGTGGTTATGGACGGTGCTTAAATCACCAATACCAATCTGTATCAAATCTTGTTCGTTCTTATAGTTGGTTAAAAGTGATTGTGAAGCTACCCGAACTAAGAGAACTGAGTTTAGTTGGTTGTAGCCTTTCCGATCATTTCATTCTCTTATCCAAGCCTTCTAAGTTGAATTTCTCTACTTCCCTCTCTGTCCTTGATCTTTCTCAGAACACCTTCACGTCACCAATGGTATTCCAGTGGCTGTCAAACATCACTTCCAACCTTGTTGAGCTTGACCTTAGTGCTAACCACTTGGAGGATTTTACATCAACTGATTTTGGTATGGTCAAGAATTCGCTTAGGCATCTTGACCTCTCCTCTAATAATTTCAAGGCCAAAGATTTGAAATCTTTTACAAATATATGCACCTTACATTCTTTATACTTGTCTTCAAACAAGTTCACAGAAGACCTTCCATCCATTCTTAGTAATTTGTCTAGTGGTTGCGTTAGACACTCGTTGCAAGAATTGGACCTGTCATTAAATCACATCGTTGGCACTTTGTCTGACATTTCAGTATTCTCCTCTTTGAAAACATTGTTTCTTCAGATAAATCGGTTAAGTGGAAGGATACCTGAAGGTGTGAAGTTACCATCTACTTTGGAGGATTTGTCAATTAGTGAAAATTTCTTTAAAGGTGGAATTCCAAAATCTTTTGGGAATGCATGTGCTTTGCACTCATTCGACATGAGTGCTAATAACTTGAATGTTGAGCTTCCAACGATAATTTCTTACTTGTCAGGATGTGCTAGATATTCATTGCAAGAATTATATCTACATATGAATAAAATCACTGGTACACTACCTGACTTCTCAACATTTACATCTTTAAAAGTATTATATCTTTCTGAAAATAAGCTAAATGGAGAGATTCATAAGGATATTCAATTTCCACACCAATTGGAGGAACTCGACGTGCATTCAAATTCTTTAAAAGGTGTGCTTAGTGATTACCATTTCACTAACATGTCTAAATTACATGTATTGGATTTATCTGATAATTCATTGGCCTTGACATTTACCCAAAATTGGGTTCCACCTTTTCAGTTGTTCACCATAAAGTTGAGATCTTGCAACTTAGGTCCAGCATTTCCGAAATGGTTGCAAACACAAAACAAATATTTTTATATTGATATTTCAAAAGCTGCAATATCAGATATTGTTCCCAAATGGTTTTGGGCTAAATTACCACTGCAACAAGTAATGACGATGAATATCTCATACAACAATCTACGAGGTATAATTTCAAATTTTCCACTAACTCATCTTTCTGATTCCATGTCCCTTGAATCAAATCAATTTGAAGGTTCTATTCCTCAATTTCTAGGAAATTCAAAAATTCTTGATTTATCAAAAAATAAATTCTCAGATCCTCTTTCTTTTTTATGTAGAGATGATACCATTCAAACTTTGTTCTATTTAGACCTTTCATACAATAAGTTATTTGGGCATATCCCAGATTGTTGGAGGCAATTGAACAAACTAGTTTATTTGGATTTGAGTCACAACAACTTTTCAGGAAAGATTCCTATGTCAATGGGATCACTTCTTGATCTTCAAGCATTGTTCTTGAGAAACAACAATTTAGTAGAAGGAATCCCTTTCTCTTTGAGGAATTGTACAGAACTAGTAATGCTTGATATGTCAGAGAACAAATTATCAGGATCTATACCTGATTGGATTGGGACAAAAGAAGAATTGCAAATATTAAGTTTGGGAAAGAATCAATTCTTTGGGAGTTTACCTTTAGAGGTTTGTTGCCTAAGAAGCATTCAAGTCTTGGATCTCTCAATAAACAACTTATCTGGAAAAATTCCTAAATGCATAAAAGACCTTACTTCAATGACTCAAACGCCGTCTTCAATAGATTATGGATATCATTCATATTTTTTCAAGATTGGTGTTTTTGATACCAGCATGACATATGATTTGAGTGCACTGTTGACATGGAAAGGTTTAGAACAAATGTTTATGAATAAAGGTTTGTCACTTTTGAAACTCATTGATCTTTCAAGCAATCACTTCTCAGGAGAAATTCCTGTAGAAATAGAAAAATTATCGGGATTGATCTCATTGAACTTATCAAGAAACAATTTGATTGGAAAAATTCCTTCAAACATAGGAAAGTTAGCATCACTCAATTCTCTGGATTTGTCAAGAAATTGGCTTGTAGGTTCAATTCCTCCAAGTCTTGCTCAACTTTATGGACTTGGTGTGCTAGATTTGTCTCATAACCATTTAAGTGGAAAAATTCCTACTGGTACACAACTACAGAGTTTCAATAAATCTAGCTATGAAAATAATTTCGATCTTTGTGGACCGCCACTTGAAAGACTGTGTATTGATGGGAAGCTAACACAAGAACCAAATGTTAAAGTTTATAAAGATGAATATTCTTTTTTTAATAATGATTTTTTCACAAGTATGGCAATTGGATTTGCTCTAAGTTTCTGGACGGTATTTGGCTCAATCTTATTCAAGCGTTCTTGGCGACATTCTTATTTCAACTTCTTGAATAAGTTAACCGATAACATTCTTGTCAAAGTAGCCATTTTCAGAAAAAATATTTAAGGTGAGTAAAATTTAATTGATCAATATATTATATTCCTTACATAATGTGTTTACTTTTCTCGTTTTAATTCTCCTTTATCATGTTTTTTTTTTAATTTCTTTTACAAATTTCACGGATAACAAAAAATCATTATATTAAATGGATAATGATATTTTGACCCACTTTAAACCTACTACTCCAATTACCCTCAGATCATCACATCACTCCACTAAAAAAAATTAAAATAGATAATTGAAGGGTGATTGAAGTGGTAGGTTAAAAGTGGGTAAAAAAATGGGTCAAAGTATCATGATCTATATTAAATATTGAACTAATTTTTTGAAATACAAAGAGTTGATTTTGAAATAATTATGTCAAAGACTTGACATTTATTGCTTAATAAAACTTAAATGTGTAAATATAACATGTTAATTAATGAAAATCGTAACTTCTTTCTCGTTTTGGATGCTGATTAATTGTTTATTTTCTTACTTTTTTTTTTCAATAAAACTCTATCCTGGACAACCTTTTGCAAATTTGGATGGAAAGTTTGCAAGTTTTTTTTTTTCCGAGTAAAACTTATGAGATGTTTTTTATCTATCATTAGTTTTCTTTTTTTGAAATTAACTTGGCATTATTATTCTTATGACTTTTTCAAAATTTTAAATATATTAACTATATAATTTTTAGTGAATAACAATAAGAATTTTATGTATTTAATATACACATTTAAGAGAAGTAACATTGTATTTTATTTTTCAATTTTCAGGCCCTTGAAGAAGGATTCTCTTTGGTGACTCCAACATTTTGTTAATGATTGGACAAGGCAATGGTTTCTTCAAATTCCCTTACTGCTCATAAAAAAAATCTTCACTGTGAATTGGGAAAGTAGTGTGCATCCTTTGATTGTTTGAAGTTTTACTTTTCATTAAATTACGAACTTTATTAAGCGTTGTGCTTGTAATGAAATATTTTAGCTATTATATTGTATACACACCCACCAAAGAAATGGGTCCATACACATAAATAGGTAAAAGTTTAACAAAGGATATAGTGATCATAAATCTTATCACATTTATGTGCTTCATTTACTTATCTCTTTCGTTTTATTTATATTTTTCTCCTCATTCATTTCCTACATCCAGTACAATTTTTTTTCCAATTGTATTTTATTTTTCTGGAGAGGAAGGTGTTATACAGAAAAACTTTTAAATTACTATCACTGTTGTCAACTAAACTTATGCAAATTAAATTAATATTAAAAATATATTTAATTTAACATTAATGCTAAATTAAATAAATTTTAAAATAGAAACATATTAAAGTTGGTTAAGCCAATACTAATCTTTTTTAATTAAAAATTTAATTTTAAATTTAGGGACAAATTAACACCAACTTAATCAACACTATTTAGAATCTGTTTTCGAAAAAATAATATAAATAAATTAACGCCTATAACAAGTACGACATAAATTCGACAAAAAAAAACATTAAGCAAAAATTGATGCTAAATCTATTTTTGTTTTATTGTAGTTTGAATGAAATGTATCGTATACGTGGTTCTATTTGGATAATGAGATAACATAATTTTGAAAGTTTTTTTGTTTTGTTCGGAAAATTTGGTATAAGGGACCATTCAACTGTACAATTTACAAGTCTTTTCCAAGTCTTTTTGTTTCTTTCGTGGAATGTCACAGAAGATGCCAATGCACTTCATAAAAATTTCCACGTCTGGAATGTGATTGCGCTGGTCACAGAAGAGGCCAATGCACTTCGTAAGATAATTTTGTTTTGAAACCAGTGGCGGACCTTAGAAGGTCCGAGGGGGCATGGCCCCCAAGATTTTTTCACTTTTTAAAATTAAAAATTAAATATAATAAAGAATAATAAAATTTATTGAGATATTTTTTTTGTTTTTTTTCATCTGACTTTTTTCACGTATTGTATTGTTCATTTATTATTCTTGTATCTCTTTTTTGTTTTAAAAAAAATAAATAGAAAGATAGACATAAAGTTTTCATCCATTCTTTTCTAAGATAAAAAAAAAGATAATTTTCTCATTTCTCTTGATAGACAAATATTAGTTTGATATTTTTTTTTCATCTTATGATTTTTTTTGTATATTTATTTTTTTATAAATATAAAAAGAAAAGTTAGGTACTATATGTTTTTTCATAATCATTTTTTAGAAGTGACTTTTTTAGTAATTATCTGACTTTCATAATCATCTGACTTTTTTAGTAATTACGTCTCTCAATTTTTGATTAGATTTTGATAAATTATTTTTTATTTTTTTTTTTAAATTATTATTATTGATGAAAAATAAAATAATACATTCATTTATTTTAAGTGATAAAAGAAAAAATACCTTTGAAGATGAAAACGATCCTTAAGTTTGTCACTATCGCCTTTAAAAGTATATAGATTAATTTTTAAGAAAATAAATAAAATACAAATAATTATTTTTAAAATATTAAATAAATAAATATTTGTGTAATTTTCACACATATTTTCCTCGTCCAATTCATTCATACTTTTTTGTTCATCTCCTTTATTTAATCATCTTTCTTATTCACTACAACTTTTTTTTATTGTATTTTATTTTTCTGAAGATGAAGCCGTTGTACAATTTTTTTTTTAAAATTACTATCACTGGTGTTAGTTAAACTCATACAAATTAAATTAATGTTAAAAATATATTTGATTTAACGTCAATGTTAATCAAAAATTTCATTTTCAATTTAATAATAGATTAAAACCAACTTAGTAAACACTATTTTTAGAATCTGTTTTCAAAAACTAATATAAATAAATTAACACCTATAACAAGTGCGACAGAAATTGGAAAAGAAAAAGCATTAAGCAAAAATGATGTAAATCTGTTTTATTGTGGTTTGAGTTTGAAACTTATCGTATACGTTGTTCTATTTGGATGACGAGAGGACACAATTTTGAAAGTATTTTTGTTTTTGTTCGGAAAAATTGGTACAAGGGACCTCCACCGTACAATTTACAAGTCTTTGGCAAGTATTTTTGTTTCTTTCGTGGAATGTCACAGAAGTGGCCAATGCACTTCACAAACATTTCCACGTCTGGAATGGGATTGATCCAAGTCTTTTCTAGCTTTTTTTTTTTTCTTTGTTTACTTACATGGTACAATCCAAATAAAATAATTATTCACATAAAATAGTGTTCCAAGTGGCAGAGGTTGGAAGTGTTAGGAATCCAAGTGTGAGTCTAAGTCTCACATTGACCAGAAATGAGAAAGTAGAGCACTATATAAAAATAAAGACCCATTGCCTTAAGGTTTTGGGTTGACAGTGGTATCAGTGTCTTATGTGGTTAGGCTCAGATCTCATTGGTGTTGTTCTCCCCAGTGAAACCCCCTCCTTATAAACCTAACAAGTGGTATCAGAGCCGATGGTTAATACCGGCTCAGACGAGTGCAGTATGGTTCTAGTATCGAAAGTCTTCCTGGCAAAGGTCTCAGGTAAGGGTTCCAGGTAGAGCGTGCCCGTTAAGAATAACGGCGGTACGAAAAAGGGCAGAAAAGGAGTACTCGTGGTTGGGAATGCTTCCGGAGGAGGAGTGTACCAATGTGGTTGAAGGGACTCACCTTGAGAGGGAGATTGTTAGGAATCCAAGTGTGAGTCTAAGTCCCACATTGACCAGAAATGAGAAAGTAGAGCACTATATAAGAATAAAGACTCATAAACCCATTGTTTTAAGGTTTTGGGTTGAGAGTGGTGTCAGTGTTTTATGTGGTTAGGCTCAGATCTCATTGGTGTTGTTCTCCCCCAATTTTTTTATTTTATTTTTTTCATTATTTTATATTTAATCTTTTTTAATTATATAAATTTTTAAACTTTTTTAAATTATTTGTATTTTTTTGAATTAAATAATATTATATTCAAAATTAATAAAAATTAAATTAAGTATTTTTTATTTATTTTATAAAGTACAATAACAAATAATAAAATATAAAATCAAATATATAAAGAAACAAAATTATTAAGATATTTTTTATTTTCTCTTTCATTGTCTTTTGAATTTTTGATATGTTGTATTTTTCTCTCATGTTTATTTATTTTTTGTTACTAAAAAATGTTAGACATAAACTCAATATTTCTATCTTCATTTTTTTCATATTTTCTCTTTTATTATTAAATAAATAAATAAGGTAACTTTCTCTTGTGTCACTTGATAGTGAAATATTTGTTTAACATTTAGTACTATTTTTCATCTCATGACCTTTTTGTATATTTATTTTTTATTAATATAAAAGAAGAAGTAATATACTATGTGATTTTTCATAGTCGATTTTTAATTATAACTTGATTATCATAGTTTTTTTAGTAATTATGTCTCTTAACTTTTAATAAGATTATGATAAATTATTTTTTAGTCTTCAACTTTTTTTTTAAATAGGTATATTGATGAAAAACGAAAGAATAAATTTATTTTTTAAAATTGATAGAGAGACTGCTGGTGAAGATGAAAACATGATAATATGATTACTCATCGCATAACAATGAAATGAAAGTTTGTGAAGACTTTTTGAATCAAATGAACGTTAATAAGATGGAAGATGAATATTTTATAAATAATTTGTGAAAAAGTTAAATGAAAAATTTAATTATGATTTAATTACCATAAATTCAAAAATATGAAAAAATAATAAACATTTTTTTTATGTATATATAATTTATTTGATAATTATAAATATATTAGATTATATATTATTTTTATTAAATTAGTCACAATAATAATAAATATATAAATTTTAAATATATTATTTTAATTTCTCAAAAATCTTTTATGAAGATTCGGCGTTAGTTCTATTGTAATTTGTATTCCGTTTACTGTAATTAGATGACAATTTTCAAAGTCATTTATTTTTTGTTTGAAAAAAGTGTATACCACATTTATTATTTGAAAAAAGTGGTATACGGGATCATCCCACTATACAATTTCCACATTTATTGTTTGACGTGATGATGCTTCTGGATTAGGATTTGCTCCAATCCTTTTTATGTTCTTTTTATTTAGTGTACATGATAAATAAAATAGTATTAGATTTTCTTATTTCTTTTAATGATTTGAGTAATTCACTATTTAAGATGTTCTGTGTAAGGCCCTTTTATATTTTCTGCCTTATAGATTAGTGGGTTGTCTTTGTAAGTGGGCCTAAGGTCGGCCCAACGTATAAAGCTCTTAGGTCTGTCCTAATTCCACTCTCACTCTCACTCTTGCAGAAACTCAGCAGCCGTCACCTTCCCCTTTCGCACTAGAGCTCTGCTAGGGTTCCTCCCCAAGTCTCTCGAGCTAGCTCCGAATCAGTTTCTACTCCACGTAAGTACCCCTCTAGATCATCGGAGTTCCCTTTTTGCTTCCCCTTGTATTTTTCGCAGTCAGGGTTTGGTACTAATCTGCCCTTGTTCCGTGCAATTTCTGTTTTCAGCTCCTTAGTGAGTTCTAGAGCTGCTGTGCACCTTGGTTACGCATCGAACGTCCTGTACGAACCTATTTCCAGGTACGGGAAGTTAGGGTTCCAGTCTTTTGGTGTTATTTTGGCTGTTCTTGAGTTAGTTACTGATTTTATGGATAAATCCTTCGGTTTGGTGTGATTGAATGCTTTGTATGCTTGGTGGTTCGATAGATATGGTTGTTGCAGGGTGAAATAGTGGCGAGACCTGTAAATCTCTCCCAAGCGAGCCAGTCTCGCCTAGGCGAGACAAACAGGGATTCGCCCACGCCAGTTTGCGCGAGAGGTTGCTCAAGCGTCCCGCTCAAAATTTTAAGCGAGCAGGCAACTCGCCCAGGCGAGAGGGGTCTCGCCTAAGCGAGATCCCGCGTTGCTCATGCCCCTGATCTTGTGCCCTCGCCTAGGCGGAGGGGGAACTCGCCTGAGCGAGACTGTCTCGCCTGGGCGAGACCCCTCAGCCTGAGCGAGGCGCTAGGCGAGACAGTGCTGTGTTTGGATGTTTGTTGGTTCCTGAATGGTCTGTTTTGGTTGAGTATGATTGTATGTGAGTGATATGTATATAATGGAGCATGAAGTATATTTGGCATGATTCACGAATTGTAGATGATGGGTTGGTATGAGAATCGGCATGTGAATTAAATGAGACGAATAATATTAAAGTGGCATGATAACATGATGAGTTGGATCTTAATTACATGGATAAACTATGAGATGTTGGAAATGAGTGGGGCCTGGATCACGAAAGATGTTGGCTTAAAAGGTTGGTACGAGTGATGTATATCTATGCTTGGTAATTATTATTTTGGTTATGTGAATGAGGCCGATCTGTGTCAGTGCATAATTCCTTGGGGTCTCTAGGTGAGACTTTCAGGGTTGCGCTTCAGTGGTCGGGACGTAATCCCATGGCCCCTGTTAGTGGGTGTCCATGGTGGTGCCCCATTTGTATAACTAAGTAAGGATTCAAGGTAAGGACTGCATCTTGACACTCTAAGGGGCCAGTTAGTCTCACTTAGAGCGGACTGACTCCTGTGGTGAGAGTAGCAGGAGGCCTGAAATTTATTAAGGGTTAACCTTGTGGTGAGGGAGATTTGATTCATCGTAACACTTGTAACACATAGCTCGGAGATGAGCAGCTCAGGGTCGAGCAGAGGTATCCACCACAAGTGCAAGCATCCGCTGAATCCGACCAAGTTATACGTATCCGGATGAGTCGAGTCGAGTCGTAG
>Ga0099822_1006173_pt1 | contig 15628 bp, 10 predicted proteins | sample CowpeawhiteBW_FD_76839 | JGI IMG/M metagenome (GOLD analysis project Ga0099822, IMG submission 76839) | Root nodule microbial communities of legume samples collected from California USA - Cow pea white BW | ecosystem: Host-associated > Plants > Roots > Nodule | place: USA: California | collected...
ATATACAAAAAAAAAATATATATATATATATATATATATATATATATATATATATATATATATATATATATATATATATATATATATAAACCACACAAACATCCTAGAGTGTTCCCATTCTTTTAATTATCATCACCTGGCCACCACCAGATCATTCGTGTTCTACCTCTCTTTGAGACTACTCCAAGGTAATTTGCTGCCAAACTTGTCGGCCACAACCGACAGAGCACGTGCGGGAAACCATTGCTACAGATCATACACCGTAACGCCAAGTGGAGTTCCCAAATACAACATAAGTCGTATTGTCCCAAGACTACCAAACTCGTTAGCTATTACTAAGGAGAGCAATCTGTCTGGACCCATCCGTACTAGCCACAACCAGCACGCTCACACCGACTCAACTTAAGGGTTCCTCGTGTTCATCCGCCATCCCGAGCTCAACTCGAGGGATGTCATTCCGAGCTCAACTCGAGGAATGCTACGTGCTTAACCCCTATCCCGAGCTCAACTCAAGGGATACGTTCTAAGCTCAACACAAGGAACCCAGCAATCTTACCTTTGAAGCATCGCTAAAAGCTCTGTAGATCACACCTAAAAAGTCCAACAACTAGGACTTATAGTAGCCAAATTGCCTAGTGGGGGACACGTACCGCTAGGCGCTACAACTTCCAGACCGCCTGACGGGGGACGCGTACCATCAAGCACTAAGCGCCTCAAAACATGCAAACATAGCAGCCACCGCCTGGCGGGTCAGCCCCCACCGCCAGGTGCCAACGCTTCAGAACCCCGCTAATGCTATTGCTACCGCCTGGCGGAATACATCTCATCGCCAAGCGCCTCACACCATGTAGACTCCTTGTTCTATTGCTATCGCCTGGCGGGTTGAACCCCGCTGCTAGGCGCCATACCAGGACCTCGTCGGGTACTGATTTCGCTGCACTCCACTCAGCTGTTAAGTCTCAATTCATGTATTTGCACACCCCAGAGTACACTTTTTCAATGGATATTATAACACCAAAATTTGCTTGTACCAGTATGAGCCCTCTTATCCTATCATACCAGTGAGTTACTTTACTTAAGATTAAATAACAATTCACCAAGCAACCAAATACAACTTATATACATTTTATATCATACCCTGACCGTATTACACGTAATTCATCCATTAAGCCCTCACAGCCATGTGACCCTATCTTGATACTTAACCTGATTAAACTGTACCAAACACCACTGCATGTGCATTTCAGCCATAAACCTTATCTGATAGATTTCTTTTCCTATCTACCCTATAGTTTAAATCTCATTAACCACACTATACTCTCCACTCTTCTAAGTATCCAATTCATCTCTTTCCACCAATTTCTTCACACCTCTTCATGTCCACGAACTATCACAACAACTAGCCCGAACCAACCCAACCAAAACCCTAGAACGCCACTAATGCAACGCTGCCGCTTGGCGGTAACCTGTCTTCCGCTAGGCGGTGTATCAGACCTAGAAAAAACCAGTTTTTGTTACGCCTGCCAACATTCCCGTTCGCTCTTTTTCGCCTCTCTCGGTCCATTCTCTCCTATCTTGGCATAATAAATCCAACAATACAGCTCTCCAATTCAATATTAACTATACCCAGCAAGGATCACAACAATTACACCTCAATTGTACCCCAATTCCTGACCCTAAGACACTTAGCCATTGTTTCATTCACTTAGGCCTACTAATGCTTAAAATTGTACATCATACGATATCAAAATCATTCGTTATTCACTATAGTTAGCTTTCTCAACTATCAGAAATAGCCCAGGTCACAAAAACATTGATTCGAGCCAAAACTTGCTCGCGTTGCCTGGCGGGTCACTCGCTACCACCAAGCACTTCATCCAAACCTAGAAAAACTGAGTGATTCGCTATGTGTCGCCTGACGGCTGGGTATGTGCCGTCAGGCAGTTCCTTCTCCACGAACTCAGAATTGCACAAAATGGTATGAGCCGCCTGGCGGCTTTGAAGGCCCGCCAGGCGATTTCTGGAAAATTTCCAGAAACGTGAAATTGTACAATTTTCAATTCGACAGAGGCATCCAAATAAACATTCAATCACACATATATTTATGCACATATACATTAGTGAGTAAAACTCCCCTAACCTGGATCCCTTTTTTTTTTTCCTATAAACGGATTGCTTGAGAGCTTCCAAAGATCATCAATGGCCTTCCTTTTGGCTTGCACTCAATCCAGCCCCAAACCTCACTTAAAACTCACTAATCTCAACAATTTTCGTGCTCTTGTTTCTGGAACCAATTTTAACCTTGCAAAACCTTTTCCAAAACCTCACTTTTGCCTTTTAAATGGTGACTTAAAGATAGGGAGAGGATCAAAAACGAAACTACAACTTAATTTGAGTGTTAATGGTCATTCATTGTCCCATTATGGACTTTTTTACAGCCACTCTTGGCTGCTAGTTCCTCTAGAGTTTGCGTTAACCCTTCACATTCAAGCTAAAGCCAAAAATAGCAAAAAGAATGTTTAATTTGGGTTCTCCACAGCTTGATTAACATATATTTAAAACAATAACACAAAATTGACATATATAGAACTTGAACCCAAGTCCTCTCACGCAATCAAAGTACTCTCAACCATTTGAACTAGTACTTTTCCACATCATACCAATCAGAATTTAATGTCATAAATACTCTTCCCATCTGCATTAATTAATTATTTATTTATTTAATTAATTAAATTCCACGGGTCTTACACACATGTCTTTCTCTTATTGGATAGGATGGAAAGTATATAACAAGGAACAGTACTAACTTAAGTGGTTAAGAGTACTTTGTTGTGTGAGAGGACTTAGGTTCAAGTTTTATGTATGCCATTTGTGTTATCTTAATTCTGTTATTATTTTAATAATATGCTTAATCATGGTACGTGATAATATAATCCTAGATGAGTAGAAATTATCATGAAACATGAAGTGATTGGTTGGTTGTACATTGTCTTGATAATTGTGTGGTTGTGTTTGAATCTTGACTTATGCAAAATAACTTCTTTTTTGTCTAATTTATTTTTAACATGAATGAAAGATATTAGAAAACCCTAGCAGTCTATTAACATTCCATTTTTCAGTATTTTTTCTTTTCTAAAACTTTCCTTTTAGTTTAAATAATTATTTGCTTGGTTTGAATTAATTAGTTCTTATTCATAGTTTAGAAAAATAGAATTTTCATAAAAATATGTTTAAAAGGTTAGTTTTAATAGTTTGTGTTTTATTTAGTTTGTTTTATTACTTCCCTTTTTAATAAAAGATTGTTTTGCTATGAGGCCCTATATTTTTTTTTCAATTGTAGTTAAACCCTTAACCCCAATGTCTCTTTTTGCAGTTCAGCCCCCTGGTCAACGTAGGAATTGGACCTAAATTCCTAAAAACGCACAGTTGGAAGAGAGGAGAGAGGAGATGAACCCTGGCTGGCTGCGCTGGAAAGAGTGGTGAAATTAGCGAAGTCTGCTGCAGTTTGGGTGTGGCACCAACTGTGAATGGAATCTTGGCAAGAGGGGGCTGAAGCGGGATTTGCGGGAGCCGTGGGAATTTTCGTGCTGGCATAGGAACGATGGAAACGGGAGATATGAAATTTGTATGTGTGCAAGAAACAAATTGCTTCATCATAGTTGTTGTCTCTTCCTAAAGGAGTTTTTGTTCTCATTATGAAGAAATGGATTGTGGTTATTGAGTGTTTGGCAGAAACAATTGCTTCCTCACTACAGTCCTACTCTGAGACGAGTTATTTTTGTTTATATTTTTCTTTTGGTGAAAGATATTGAACCCATTTTGCTAGAATCATGTTACTTTCGCATTTCTCTGTCAACGCGTTTAAGATTCTACACCGTTGATTTTCTGTCTTAGTTTTAAATTAGTGAAATGAGTTGTTAGCTTTAATTCGTATGTTCTAGTGGTAGTTGTAGAAGTCTTTATTTTCCGGCTCTCATTAGCTTTATGCTTGATTACATTCAATTATCATATGTGCATTTTATCTGAATTAAGTTCGCTTAGGTGTGTTGATGTTGTTAAGTGTTATTCTGCCGCTGTTTACATTTTGTCCTGCTGTCACAGACCCAACAGTCCAAGTTGTGTGTTAATTACTGCTACATTTTCAGTAGTGGGTTTGAGTTATGTGTGTGGTTCTTCTTTTTTTTGGTGCATTAGTTTCTGCTAAAATAAATTCTGCACAAGCATTCTGTTGTTGCACCATGTTATTCTTTTCTGTCAGTGACTTAATTTCCTGCATCAAGGTTGCTACATAATTCTGCATCCTCTCTGCATTAGTTTACTGTAAAGTGCATGAGTTCACTCCTGTCACAGATGGGTTTAATGTTGCAATCTGGTTTCACGCATGCTTTTAGTTAATTCCTCTTATGTTTGTCTTGCATTTGATAAAAACAACTTTGAATCAGCATCTGCACCAAAATTTTGCACCTGTGATACCTGAACTGCTCATTTTACTACTACAAGCTATAATTTCTCTGCTTCCATTAGTTTCACATTTTGCATCTCAATCATTTCTGCATCAGTTAGCTGTTGTCTCAAATTCACGCACACTGCATTCACTTGTAAAATTGCAGTGCATAACTTGTGGAATCTGCCTGGGTATGGCAAGTGTTGGCTCTCTACTATTTTTCATATTTCTTTGTTGTCATCTGTTTATATGCACTCATAATCTGCGTTCAATTCAACCTAAAAGTCTCTGCTGCATATAGACCCATTTCAATTGGTAAGCTGCAGTTTTTCTGTTAAATTGTTGTAGTCCATAATTGTGATAATCATGACAGAAGCATTCTGCATAAACAGAGTTTAGATATGCTTAGGAAGTTTACTTCAGATGCATTGCGTTATATCTTGTTCAACACCCTAGAATAAGGTCATATACATTTTTCTTGCTACATTCTGGAACCATTGTTGAGAGTATTCTACATGAGCATATGTGATTTGATCATGTTATCCCAAGGTGGTATTTTCTCTGCAAAATGAATCATATATCTATCCAGGGATACTTAATTGGTGCATTCATGGTAAGACTCGTATGTGTAAATGTGGTTGGAAGTGATTCATTTTACGGTTGAGGAAAGTGGTTAAATTCAGCAGCCATGTGGTCATAAGGTGCACTGCATCCCATTCTTCATTCATATCCATTTCATATGAGTTTTATTCATTTCAGTTTTCAATCCATCATCCCTATAAGTCACATGCATCATATTTCATGCATCATATTCATACATATCTTGATTTACTTTTTATCATGCATTTATATAGTTTTTAATTGAATAAAAATCCACTTTCTTTTAGTTTCTTTTCTTTATCTTATTTAATTTTCCCCCTTTGTTTTCTTTATAATTGATATTTAATTACGCAAGCTAAAGTTGACACGCACCATTTCCTTGGATTCGATCTTGAGTCAATTTTCCTATACTTCATTAGGAGGAATTGTTTAGGTTTTGTTTAACTCTTAAAAACGACTGAAAAAGTGAGTTAACACCATCGTAGAGAGAATGGTTGAGTAAATTACCTGTTAATGACATTTGATGGCCATTAACGGTTCCATAATGTCATTTTAATTTTTTTTAATCAAATTTAATTAAATTGAGTTTAGAGAGGTGAAAGAGGATAGAACCTAGGGAGAAAAAATAGGGCAACCTGGTGAAGCAACTGGGAAGGATTTTTGAGAGCATTAGGGATGAACCTAGAAGAGGATTGAGAGTTATGTGTTAGTAGGAGCAAAGGAGGGTCATTTTGAATGAAGAGGACATTCTAGAAGGGGTGTTGGAGCAAGGAAATTCAGGTTAGGGGAGATGGACCCACACTTTTTAAAATTACAGTATAATCTTGTGTGCATGAATTGCTTATAGGCTTTGTTTTCCATTGTCTTGAATATTTCACATTTCCGGAAATTTTCTAGAAACCGCCTGGCGGCATTGAAGGTCATGCCAGGCAACACGAGTTGTTTATACTATTTTTTGTCGTTTTGGGGATGAATCGCCTAGCGGTGTTAAAGACCTGCCAGGAGACACATCAGGGCTAACCTATTATTCTGGGTTCTAACAAGAACCACAATGGTTGGTTGGTTATGCATTGGCTTGATAATTGGTAGTAGTTTGTTGAACCTTGACTTATGCGTAATAGGTTCCTTTTTGTCTAATTTATTTTTAGCATGAATGAAAGAGATTAGAAAACCCTAGTCGTCTTGGAAGGCAGCTGGAAGGGCTGAGTAAATTACCTGTTAATGACATTTGATGGCCATTAACAGTTCCATAATGCCATTTTCGTTTTTATTAATTAAATTTAATTAAATTGAGTTTAGAGAGGTGAGAGAGGAGAAAACCTAGGGAGAAAAGAATTGGGCAACCTGGTGAAGCAATTGGAAAGGATTTTTAAGAGAATTTAGGGTTGAACCTAGAAGAGGGATTGAGAGTTGTGTGTTAGTAGGAGCAAATGAGGGTCATTTCAAACCAAGACGACATTCTAGAAGGTGCGTTAGAGCAAGGAAATCTAGGGTAGGGTACTTGGACCCACGCTTGTTTAAATTATAGTATAATCTTATGTGCATGAATTACTTATACGCTTTGTTCTCTACTGTCTTGAATTTGTAACGTTTTTGGAAATTTTCTAGAAATCGCTTGGTGGCATTGAAGGTCTTGCTAGGTGACACAAGTTGTTTGTATTGTTTTTGGGACACATCAAGGCTAAGCTATTATTCTGGGTTCTAACAAGAACCGCTTGGCGGCGATAAACACCCGCCAGACGACCCATGTGGTTTGGCACGTTTATGAGCTTTTGTGCGATTTGGGGTGATTCTGATTGGGGAAAATGATTCTTAGGGTTTTATTAATGGATGTATGCCATGAATTTATGATTCACGTTGAGATTTTGATGATTGGATGATGTTAGGAGCTTTTGGATTAATCAAGGTTGATAAGGATCATTAAGCTTGAATTTATATTTCAATGACAATGCGTTGGTAAATTATTGATGGAATGTGTGTGGATGCATGCTAGAAAAGGAATTAGAGTTTAAATATAATGGTTGAATTTCTAGATCGGATAGCGGAAGAAATGTGGGTATCATGCAGGTGCAGGGATTCTGGACTAGCCAGAATCATATGCACCACCTGGCGGCACTTCCTTGCCGTCAGGCGACATGCGAAAACTAGCAGTTTGATGTTGGTTGGGTTGTGGGTGTGTTTGGGAAAATCTGTTGGGGAAAAACCCGTGGGGAAGAGATAAATATGATTGAGTTGTGGGAAGAATTAGGACTTCATGAATGTGAAGTTGAGGCTTAGCTGAATTAGTAATAAACATAAGAGGTTACAGAATATAACTTAAAAATCTTAGTGAATCTATTGGGTGACCAAAGTTGAGAGTATCGTGTGGTGGTATGCTAAAGCTTAATTGTTGTGTTACATGAGGCTATGGGGAAATTGCAGTGAGGTTTTGGGATGCTTTGAGTGTGTTAACATCTGCTATATTGTGACAAATCAGTACAATTCGCAGTACTGGTGTAACGCCTAGCTCTAAGGTCAGCACCGCTAGGTGATAGCTACAATTACAGAGAGCAACTGGAACGCATGGCGCTTGGCGGTGTTGGTGGTCCCGCCAGGCGATACCGGCAAGGTCAAAGACTTCTAAGGCGTTTGGCGCCTAGCGGAGCGGGGCTTCTGTTAGCGGTCTGCAACTGTTTTTCACTTGGCAGCGCTAGGCGATGACATAAGGGGTTGTTCCATTTGGTTGGTATGTGGTCCACAAGGCTTTCGATGATATCTTAAGTATGGAATTTGCTGGAGCATTCCTTGAGTTGTGGCCTGAAATGGCATTTCTTGAGTTATGGCTTGGAATGGAGGGTAAACATGTGGTGATCCTAGGTTGTGGCCTGTTGATTTGGAAATCGGTGTGAGTGTGCGAGTTGTGGCTCATACGACAGTCTCCACTTGATTAGGCAATCATAGGTTGTGGCCAGTGATGTGTCAATCTTGTGTTGAGAGTACGAATTGTGGTTCATATTGGAGAACTCCACCTAGCATTACGAATAGTGGTTCATAACAGGATAGTCCCGCACGTTTATCTACGAGTTGTGGCTTATAAATAGTGGAACCACAAGTTGTGGCTTGTGGTAGCAAAGGACATCTTAAGGTCATCATCACCTGAGGATGTAAAACGTGGATGAACATGGTGGTGGTCATGCTTCCTGGAATCAGAGTATAGAGTTTCTCTTATGTGTATGTGTGTACACTTTAATTATGTTTATGTATATATTTATGTTGTTAGCTCACCCTATCTATTTGTGTTTGGTGATGATCGTGTAACTCGTTACACGAGAGCAAATGATGTTACAAGTGGTGCTGGTGAGGCATAGTACCGAAGAGGGGCAACATGAGAGTTTTATTATTATGATTTATATCTATATTTTATAAACAAATTCTATTATCAGCTTTCGGTAATGTAAACTTTGAGTTAATTACGAGGTTTGGATTTTAGAACTTATAATAAAGTTTGAATTTTCCCACATTTTGGGAAAGAGTTTTATTCAATGCGACTTTATTACATATATTATTTCTATTTTATTTAAATTAGTAATATTCGGCTAGGATGTTACAGGTTATATGTCCAAAAACCTTTCGTTTATCAGGAAAATCTAATTATACTTATGTTCCTGCAGAGAACAAATAAGATAAGTTAGGCACAAGTGTCACCTTACCCATATAGTCCGCTATCTCCTCAGTAGGCCTATTCCCGGTTGACATATGTCTGTTTGGACCTGGGAGGGGTTACCTGCAGAAGGGACTCTGAGGCTCAAGTTAGCGAAAGCTCTCAAAAAGTTAAATCAAGTGATTAAGGAAGTAATGAATGCGTACCTTTAATTCGTGGGGTTCATGCGTATTTATAGACCATTAATTATGTTTGGCCACGTCATGGGCTGGGCCCTTGCTTGGGCCATAGGTGGGCTAGGGCCTTAGCCCAGGCCCTTAGTTCGGTTGTTGGAGATTGGTGACTTGTATTGGAGTGTTATGTTTTTTTACTAAGTCCTTGGTTTTTTGTATAGAGTGGTCGGCCTGAGTCGGTCACCTTTTAACGACTTAGGCCGCTATGGTTGTTTTCGGCTTGTTAGATCAACGTCGCTTCTTAGTGGTTTTGGTCTGGGTACCTTTAGCATACACATGATGCTACTTATTATTCGGCGGAGGCCGACCAGGTGTGGTACACCTACTATTATTCGGCTTAGGCCGACTAAGTGCGGTACACCTTCTATTGCATATTTTCATTTTGGTTAATCATTTCTTTGTCGACAATCTTCAGTGATCATTGGTTTCATATTATATGATTCATGACTATATTATATGCAAAAGTCTGGTCAATGTTATTTTGGTTTCATATTATATGATTCATGACATAATTTATTGAGATCTCATTATTTTCAAAAATTTTAGGTACTTGAGGTTCTTCTGGAACTGGATCCTTAATTATGTCAAATAAATCTTTTGGGATTTCACCTTTTTTATTAGGTCATCTAGCATTTTAGCTTATAGGCCTACCACGCTTCAAGCGTGTCTTTCGAAACAACAGGCCTACCACGCTTCAGACATGTTATGAATTAATATCAAATCTATTTGGAGCATTAACAATTGATATATATGATTTAGTTACCCTTTATGTTAGTAAAACATATGGTAATTGATTAACTAATTTTGTAAATGAATTATCCTTTGAACTCTCAACTCACATTCTTTTGTACGAGGATCAAGACAAGATAATGATAATTCATTCTAACCAATCTCTCTTTCCAATTGTTTTCTTTCTCCCCCTAATGTTGGAAAAACTTATTCATCAAAATGACAATAAAAAAATTGAACTATAAATAAGTATGCAGTTGATAGTTCAAGATATTTTATTAATGATGGAAAATCATATCCAACATATATTTTCAATCGTCTTTCAGGACCCATCATAGTCCTTTTTGGTGGGGAAAATGGAACATATACCACACCTAAAAATTCTTAAATGAGAAATATTAGGTTAGTGACCAAAAACCAACTGCATAATAAAGTATTTTATATAACTTGTTGGCTTGATGCAAATCAGTACTACAACATGCAAAATTGCATATCCCACTACAAAAATAATGATTTTTAGATGGGGTTGTTTTTTGCGTTTCTGAGGGTTTTAACCCCCACCAATGGCTTTACCAAGGGTTCAGAATTTCCCTGGAACAACCAGCGTGGCTAACAGATTGCTGGCGGTTTTTAGCAACCCCTGGAACTCGCGCAATTTACTGAGGGTTTAGAAAACCCCTAGTACTACTAGAGGTTTTGAACCCCAACTAATTTCCTACGGTTTTAAATCCCGAGCACCGTTGGGGGTTTTAAAAACCCCCACTAATTACGGGGTTTTAAAACCCCCGATAATACAAGAGTTTTGAATGCCCATCAGCATTATTGTATCACAGTCTGTTTCATTAATTTTACTGTAATAAGGGAGTTTTGAATGCCCACTTATTCTTGTATTTTGAAAGGTGTTGTAATTTCAAATATCTCTGTTGTGTGGCAAATGAATCAACCTAATCATGATCACAATTATAACAGTTCTATTAACTTATTTTTTTCATTCAAGTGGGATGAGACAAGTACTGGATCTACAATCATAGTGCTCTTTTTCCTTAAAGGAGAGAAGAATAATATAAATGTCGGAGAGGTATGGAAACAAAGTTTAGTATCACCCCATTTGTTGTTCCTGAATGTTATTGCAAACAATTAACTATTTGAATAGGTTGAATCTTAGGATTGGCTTTTTCTTATTCTCCCTTGCTATTATTTACGTTATTCATTTACATTTAGAGAGATCTTATACCCTCATAACACAACTTCAGGACCTTCTTAATTGCTTAAAGATTACAAAAACTAAAAGTATTTACAATCTTGATAGTTCAAAAAACATTTAATATCCAGACCTTTCAGCATGAGCAAGCCATAAATTGTTGGCAAGCTGTCTCTGCCTGCTTTTTCATGCACCTATACTTGTCTCCTACACATCACCTATATTTAAGATCTGAAACTGACATGAAATTTATAAAGCACCATATAATAAAAAAACGTTCACTAGAAGTATATTTATTGACAGATTCTAAAAGTAAACAAATAATATCGTCTAATGCGGTGCTTGGTGTTGATCATTTGTTTCGTCATTAGGGACACTTCCTTGATCAGATATCTAACATATAAAAAGATAGTGATAATTAATAACTTTCCAAATAATAATATCAAACATATATTAATTTAATCAAGATTTAAATATTACCGTTGGTGCATGATACATAGTAAAATCACGAGGCAACTCTCCTTGATAATTTTGTACCAAAAAATTAACTAGTGCCTTCATTCCATTGAGTTGGGATGTCAATGTAGAAACCTATTTTAAAACATAAAATTAATCAAAATAATCAAAAATAGAGAATCAACTTACTTCAAACACATTCAAAGGTAACTTTGATAAAAGCATCATGATTAAAACTAAAAACTAACTTGATTTTGTAACTGAGCATTAGAAGGTGAAATGTTCCACTATACGAATGACCCTTGGAGCCAAACACTTTAGATGGGCAAGGACCTAAACCCAAACCCCTAACACGTCCACAATGTTCTTGACTTCCAAAAGCAAAAGCTAAGGAATTGGTTCTTGATATTTCTTTTGATATAGATGATGATGATGTTGATTCATATGCTTGATTTTTTTCCTACAAAAAACAGAAGAAACTAATTAAAATAACTCAAAGTATGGTTGACAATTATAGAATTTATTAGAATTGAACTTACACCAATTTCCCTCGCTTCATCACTCACAAATGCTCCATTAGCATGTTTATGTGTTGCGATCCATACCTCTCCTCTACTGACCTTGTGACCACACTCTTTTTCCTATAAAATTGAAGAAAAAAATATAGCACGTAAAGCAAAAAATTAAAACAAAAAGTTCACATCCAGATATGTAGTATTGTCACCATTTCATCCCTTTTCCTTGTAATGCTCTTAGATCCACATGTGTGAGCAATGGTTTGCTTTGTCCTATTAACTTTATTTTTGAGGGCATGCTCCTAATCATCAACATATAAAAATTAATAATCATCAACCTGAACGATGTTAATGAAAAATAGTTTCAATATACCTTTGTTTTTGAATTTAGTCGATAATCCACAAAAGAAGCCCAATGATCTCTATCTATTCCTGTTGGAGTCATTGCGATCAATTCATCTCTAGTATGTGTTCCATCAGTTCTAAGTTATCACAATTCTTGTCGGTGGTCTCTCCACTTTATGTTAAGTGATTTGAGGATGTGGTTTATATCAACATCGGAATGGACCTCAAACTTAGCCTTCAAAACATAAAAAGTTAAAATTAACAAGAGTTATAATATAATTAAATTAAACATTCAGCTTTTACAATGCTAACTTGGATAGTGTTCCTAAGTACTTCTTCTTTATAATTTTTAGGAATCTTCTTTCAACTAGAATGTATAATAGGAAAAGAATTAGAGTTTCTTGCAATACTACCTAAGAACTTATTCAACAATGTTCCACCATCTGCAATTGGTTGACCCTCATTATTCCATTGAACAGTAATCCTTTCATTAGGAGGTAAATGCCACACATCATTGGTTCGTAGTTGTTTTGTTATTCTTTTTCCTTGATCATCTACGAAATGCGAGAAAATAATTTTTACTAATTTATTATAAAGACAAATATATGTATAATATATTAAGTAGTACTTTGTATATAGTTGTTTACCAATAACATCAACAAACCATGCTCTTTTTCGGGTTGTAGGCCTTTGTTCATCTACTTTCAATTCAGTCTCCTCAGTTTCTTCCTCTTCATTTTCAGAATATGAATATGATGTAGTTGGTATTGTTGGTTCAGATACATGAAAAGATTGATGTGGTGGCTGAGAATTAGATTGAGGTGCAATTGGGAGTTGGCTAGTTGAAGATATCCTCACTTTCAATGTTCCTAAAAATAATTGTATAGTATTACTAGATATAATAAAATAAAACAGCATATAAAATCAAATTGATATAAACAAAATCTAATGTAAAACAGAGGATATATAGAATACAAGTTTTTGAAAATAAACAAAGTGAAATAAATTACTTATGTAATTATGAAACTAAGAAGCATAAAAAAAATCTCAATAACTATACAGATTTATGCTTAATACCATTGGATCAACCTGCAACACATTATTCATGAAATATGACAAAACATTATTATTATTATTATTATTATTATTATTATTATTATTATTATTATATGACAAAACAAATTACTTGGTTGAGGTGCAGGTGGAGCATATTTAGGACCTTGTTGAATACTTGCTTGAGATGTAGATGGAAGTGAAGGGGGAATTGTTGAATATTTGCTTGAGGTGGAATTTGTACTTTAAGTCTTGGAGATCAATCACATAATTACAAGTGAACTAAAAATGAATCATATCTTAAATGAAACTAATGCAAATTTCATGAACTAGTGCAGGACGAGTATACTTACGTGCATGAACGGGCAAAGGAGGTTGAGTACTAGGCAGTGAAGAATGAGTACTCACTTTAGTTTTTGACTCAGACTTACTTGAGGTTGCAAATTTCATCTTCAAGTCTCCTAACAACAACAAAAAATGATAAAGTACTCTATCATTCAAATGCATAATTGATTCCTACCATCAAAGAAAAATATTCTATCAAAGTTAACAATGAGAATAAATCATGGAAACAGATTACTACAAATGTATCGTGAATAAAGATTATGTGAGGTGTATCCATCATTGGATGAGGAGTGAGGTAAGAATAAATATGTGATTTGTTAGAGGAGAATAATGGAGATTTAAATATCAGGGGAAAATCAAGGCAAAAGACCAAATGGAAATTATTAAAAATGACCAAATAACAATAAAATAACAGTAATTACCTGGATGAGATTGATCATGAGTTGCATGTGTAACTACATGTCCCCATGTAGAAGATTTATTGGTACTACGTACATCTAAACAATTCTTCTTGGTTGACACTTTCTTCTTGGTTGACATTATTTTAGAATTTATGGAAATTCATGATTGTTGAAACGTTCAAATGTAATACAAGAAAATTGATGTTTCCTAAAATATGTTGAACGAAACTTACAAAGCAAGTAGTAGAAGAAATCATGTAATTTTAGTGTTGAATTGAAAGTGATGAACCTGATGTATTTTTGTGTATCTATGAAATAAGATCATTTACAACTTCATAAATATCTTTTTTATCCAATGCAAAAACTTTTTTTTTTTTGTTGCATCCAAATGAAATTAATTATCTTAATATTATTTTCCAGCATATAATTCACAGAATTTTGAATTTGTAAATTTAATTAATATTTAAAAGAAGACATAGACTATTCCATTATAAGCAAAAATAAATTTTTTTCGGCATGTGAAATATCAGCAAGCTCTTCAATGCATTTCAGATTCTCACTATAACTGTAAGCTGGAGCTGAAATCCTGAAACATAGCATAAACCTCTGTTACACTTTCACATCATAAACCTTGCAAGTATGTGAGTTAAATATTAAAAGTGATGTGAAATAATAAAAGTGATGTCAATATTTTTTTTCTATAAATAACATATGAAATATTTTCCATGAAAATTATATAATAAACTATAATATAGCATTCACCTTCTATAAGACGTTTCTTAACTTTCATAGTGCATAGAATAAATAAATATATAATTTAGTTGAAGGACTGATCATAACTTATAAAAATAATTTAAAGAGGAGAAATATATTTAACTTTAATTTTAAATATTCTAAATCTATTTAGAGTACAACATTTACTAAATCCTTACTTTTATCATTTAATCTTTTACTATATGAATCATTTTAACTTATTTATTGAAAATTAATAAATAACTTCTTTTGTCCCCACATGCCTTATTTGTCATATTGAAGTTAATTAATCATCAGAAAATTAACCATATTAACATATCATATTATATTAATATGTAATAGGCACACAAAAAATAGCATGTGAATAAATGACATGATGTTATATATAAAAAAAATCCTACTTTATGTCTTTATATATATTTTCTGTCTTTTTTTAATTTTCTGTTTTTGTCACCATACCTAAAATGAACACCCAATTAATTCTAAAAATGTTTATAAAGAAATCTGTTGTAACTTACAATAACCCGCAATGTAACATTGTTATTAATTATGTAATAATACAACCTAATCTTTTATGACTTTGAAATTATAGTGCAATTACAAAACATTCACTTTAACATAAATGGAAACTTGTTTGTCTTAACATTGTTTGATTCATATAATACAAGACTGCAAAACTTTTGTGCAATGTTGTCTTCAAATGACAGTATGCAATATCTATGTAATTGAACTTAGTTTTTCAAAGAATTTCTACTCGAGTGATATTCCAAGATGCTTAAAGAATTTGACAGTAATGTCTAAAAAGATCATCAACAGGGGTCCAATTCTAAATCAGATATATTGCTCTATCAATCTTACTTACCATGAACCTTATCATTCTTTTCCATCCAAGTATGATATACACTTAACATAA
>Ga0099822_1006177_pt1 | contig 15624 bp, 6 predicted proteins | sample CowpeawhiteBW_FD_76839 | JGI IMG/M metagenome (GOLD analysis project Ga0099822, IMG submission 76839) | Root nodule microbial communities of legume samples collected from California USA - Cow pea white BW | ecosystem: Host-associated > Plants > Roots > Nodule | place: USA: California | collected...
AAAAAAAAAAAAAAAAAAAAAAAAAAAAAAAAAAAAAAAAAAAAAAAAAAAAAAAAAAAAAAAAAAAAAAAAAAAAAAAAAAAAAAAAAAAAAAAAAAAAAAAAAAAAAAAAAAGAAAGAAGAAAAATAAAACAAAAGACAAAAAACGAGGAAAAAGAGAAGAAAAGAAGAATAAAAGAAAAACAGGAGAGAAGAAACATAAAATAAAAGAGAAGAATGAACGGTGGTTGTTAGTGTATATATTGTAGTCAACTTGTATAAATAGTCAGACTTGTACAACTGTAGGTTTCTTTCATTGTATATGTTCTTTTTTCATGGTACAACTGTCAATTTATAACACCATGTAGCAATCCATGTCTATAAATATCTGTTTCACATAACATTCAAGTGTGAAATCAGTTAATAAAAAAGATTCTGTTAAGTTTTTCCCTCTTTTATCTAGTCAAATTCTAAGATGGTATCTAGAGCTTGTTCTTCAAATTCGTATTATTCTGAATCTTGCTTAATCCTATGGATGGAAACTGTTTCAGCTAGATGTTAACAATGGCTTTCTAAACGACTTTCTTGAAGAAACAACTTATATGACTCAACCACCTGGTTTTGAAGTGAGTGTGACTCACGGGTTGCATTTTCAATCTGCATCACTTAACTGCTCTTTAAGCTTAAAAGCCTATTGTGATACTGACGGGAGATCATATATGGATGATCGAAGATTAGATTGGTCTTTTCAATCTGTTGCTTCAAATAAATCTCGTCTCCTTAGCAATATTTATTTCTTCATAAATAAACCCATGGTTGATTTCTCATATGAGTCCACCATATGCCACTCCTTAATTAGGGGACGAACACCCTCTTGCAATTCAAAATATATTTCCAAAATCCCTTGTTGAATATCAAATTTTGTACAAGTTCTCCATTTCTAGTCTTTGCAAATTGACCGGATTTACACTCCTTGGATGTGAATATCCTAATAAGTGATCCTTTATTTTCATTCAAACATCACAAAGTCAAATAAGAAGTGGCAATGGTGGTCTTATCAAATTTGTCCCTTTAGTACATATGTGCAACAAGGAAACAAGACTAGTTCTTGAATAGATGTAGCCTGTGATTTTCTTACTATTCACTAACTTTTCATGATGGAGTGGTATTTTCTTCTCAAAATCTTCCTATATCAAATCATTACAATGCGATGGACAAGATGTCCAATATAAATTTTGTCTCTTTTGCATTAACAAATCTCCTGCTGCCTTCTAATTTGCTGCATTATTAGTTGCAATTTGGATCACATTCTTTTCACTGTCCTCTTCAACAATATCATCCATCATCCTGAAAGTCTTTTCAGCTGTCTTATATATATCTCAGAAGCATCAATAGACTTCTAGAAGACAGTGCCCTTTGGAAAATTTACCAGAATATTAAGTATGGTCCTACTCCTATCATTCCATCCATTTGTCATTATTGTGAACCCATCTTTCTACAAAACAGCTTATGTTCTTCCAAGATTAGAGTGGTCTTTTCAACCTGTTGCTTCAAATATTTTGCCTAATTTCATGGTATGAATGTAGCTTAAATCTGGCACGATGTTTGGAAACCAACTCAAGTATCCTCTTGAACTCTTCACTCTTTGCAACATTAAATGGAATGACATTGTTGTAGGAAAATAGAGCAATTACTTGACATGCATTCTTCCTCTTTTCTAGAAAATGGCACTGATAGGAGTTTGACTGCCGCTTTTTTTGAAAATACGTGATGAGTCCTTATCCTCTTCTTGCCTTAGTCTTTTTCTGGCAATTACCGTACTACTCCCCCAATTCGAATTCTTTAAATTTTGATCTTTTAATCAAATTTTGGTGCAGCACATAAACCACACCCAACATTAATTTAACGTTTTTATTAGCTATACATGCTCCGATATCCTTTGAAGTTTCTACTAGATGATGTTTCAATGAATAAATTCCAGCTGTTAATACTTTTTCACAATATTTGCATTTCATATTTCTTGCTTTCCCATCAATTGAAACTTCAATCGATAAATCCCACCAGTTAATACTTTTTCACAATATTTACATTTCATATTTCTTGCTTTCCCACTAATTGAAACACAATGAGTCTAGGCAGGAACAATCTTTGTTCCAATTCCACTTCCTCTTCTAGGAGCGTCACTTGAACCACCTGATGCCACTTTTTCCTTCGAATTTTAAATAAAACTAAACACTCCAGCAAAAAAGAAGCAAGTAGAACACCAAAGAAGGATAACACCGACTATGCTGGTTGTGACTCATGAGTTTGGCAATGTTGACATTGGTGAAGCTCTGCGTGAGTGCTCTGATTGCTCTGGGGATGGCAGCGATGATGTTAAACAATAGCGATGACTTCAACAGCAGCTATGACCTCAATGTCAAGAGGTGTGTATGCTCTTGTGGTCATAAGTGTTGGGCCTTTCTTTTTAGGTTGGCTCATTTCTTAGCCAACTATGGGATGTGAAACCTAAGCCTTACAAGGTCGGAAGGATAGAAATAGCCCACCATCCCCCTGATTCAACAAGCTTCATTGTTTCCCGTTCCTCATGCAACCCAGTATCTACCTCAGCTCGTGGTGTTCTTTGTACTTGTAGGACCGTGTGAGTTTACTCACGATTTTGACAACGTTACCCACATCTCAGAAGAGAGGGTTTTGTTCCTTAGGTTGTTACTTAGGAGGTAGATTCTTTCAGTAATGGAAGTTTGATGTTCAGGGTGTGGTATCATATTAGTCCTCAAAAGAAAGTTTTGATAAACCCAGAAGTTGCAGTCTGCCATTCACTTTGTTCCAAAATTTCGAAAGTAGTCAAGTGATCATATTAACGTTTGTTTAAGGCGCAAATTCCCAAATGTCAGTAAGTTATAAGTTCAGAAACTTATATGACATCCCAGGAATTTATTTTGAATTTTCTTACTTCCAGCGCCAATGCCACATGTTTTGAACTTTTAAGGACCAAATGGTGTTTTAATTGTTTCAATGATATAGTCGTATGTGTTGACATGACAACTGAACTAGATTTCTTTCATGTATAATTTCCTTTGTCACTTCCCTTGATTTTGCAAACCGTTACTTGAAATGTGTAGTTTGTTATTTCTTTTAAGCTTCTCTTTGCCTCTCAATCGTACAGAAATGGGGCAGTGATCATATTGCATTGGTGACGGAGCTGGCTTTCCTGAAAGATGGTACCGACATCTCCACCAAGGTTTAAAATAGCAGTTCATTCAATAACCAGTGGACTTATAGGATTGTGTTAGATATTTGGATATGATGCCACATGAAAAGTTGGGGTGTATCGACCTTACGAGGCTCTTTTAATTCAAATCAATGGTGGATATCCCCAATTTTCTTTGAAACTCACTTGTGAGGATTCAAATCCCCTACCCTAATTTTTCCCCTCTTGTAACCTGTAGGATACATAAAGATTTTTCTGCAAATGTATTTGTAAGTTAAATATTCATATCGATCCACCTGTACATTTAATAAATACATTTAGTGCATGATATTCAGATGTATTTTTATTTTTGAGCTGTTAATTAACTGCTTAAGATGGATTGAATCTGGTATTTTCTCAAATTTGGAGCTGTCAATTTGTCCAGAATAATGCTACCCATGGAATTGTTGAATGTTATTGTTTGCCCTACAGAATTTGAAACTGTTTTGTGATTCACTATTCTACAGTTTCCTTCACTATTGGGATATCCTGAGAAAAGATTGAGGCTTTGATTTATTATTCCTATAATTAGGGATGATTTAGCAAATAAACTTGAACAATTTCATGAAAGTGTAGGCTTCAAGTCACTAAAAAATGAATAACTTTTTATTGCTAATATATTTTGATTTTATTAAATTTGTTGTAATGTACAAAAATTATACATTAATTAATTTTTAAATTGTTGAGTGTATTGATTTATACAAAGAAGCTGCTATATTTTTAGATTTTATAGAAAGATGAGTTTGTTTTATTTAGTAGCGTTATTACAAAATAAGTGTCTATGAATGCCATATTATTCTATAAAAATGTTTATAACAAGTTAATTTTTTTTTTCGTATAAATTGGTTAAATCGGTCATTATGGAATTTAACATGTTCATTTTTATATTCATCATGAGATAAAATATTGGAACTGAAATATTCATTGTATAATAAGATTTGTGGTGGAATTACTCATTACTTTTAACAGTAAATTAGATCATTTAAAAAAATTGTATAATCAATCAACTCCAACACCTCTATGTCGAAGGCGTTGGATACGTTTAAGTGGGAACTGTATTAAAAGAAATTCATGATGAGAGATTGAATTGAGTCAATAGTACACATTCCAAGAAGAAAAAAACCCAATTATGGTAATTGATATAATAAACTTACCTTCATTCAAGGAGAATGCTAATCGGTGTTAACCGGTGTTCGGTTAAGAAAAATTAATTTATATTGTTTTTTTATTTTTACGTTGAAAGATGAAATAATTAAAAACATTAATTAAGATATTATAAATGTATATAATAAATTTTATAAAAACAAAAAATATCCTTTTAAATTTGTAAATAATAATATAACTTTGGAATTTTTAAGTCTACTAAAAAGAAAAAAAAATCTTTGGTGGCACTTCAAAAGTCTTTCAGAGTGAAAGTTTCAAATGTGAAGAATGTAAACATTTGAAAGGTATGTCTTTAAGTTTTACAAAAAAAAAAAATTCCTTCAAATTAATTTTCTTGTCTTGTTGTCGAAAAGTTAGAGAAAGAAAATTCGATGGGGTCTCAAATTAATACTTTAGTTATTTTTTTTATAAACTTTTTAGATGTTTAACACTATTTTTTTTTTAATTTTTTTGCTGGTTGTTATGTTAATTTAAACTTCTTTATGTTTAATATATTTAATTTTTAACAACATTAAAATATAATTATTTTTTTTTTAATTTTTATCAGTGAATATTAAGTAAAATATGAAATCCACATGTACCATATTTATGGACAATTTTGTCTTTTAAATAAAATAAAATTGCATTAATGGTGATTAGGTCAGATTTAATTCAATATTAAACTTACCTATGTATTTTTTACAAAATTCAAGGCACTAGTTAGCAATACCCTTCATTTAATCCCTAAAACATTTATTTTTCAATTGAAGATCGTGTGGTAAGAAAAAATGTCATTACTATGATCCATTCTCCAAAAAGTTGTGTTAATTTAAAAAGAATGTAATTATTATTACTTCAGTTATACATAAACAGTATGAGAAATCATTAAAAAGTAAAGTTCACAATACAACGTGTTCACACATTCTTGTGTTCATACAAACAAATTAACTACTCTTGCACTTATAAGTAATGTTAGAGCATACAAATTCATTAGTTGTTTGCACTTAACTAAAATACATTGTCTTCAAAAACTAAAGACATGTTCATATAAGGGAGTATTCTAACCATTCTAGATTTTGTTGTGGGTATATCTTTGTGTTAAGCTCAATCATTGTATTAGGTATAGTTGTAACATTTTGTTGATAGTCTTTGAAAAGGTAATTGGTTGATTAACTTTGCTTTCCAAGTAGCATTTAAATCAACAATATACATAATATATCCATATTTAGGCTAAGTTAGTTGCTTAAATGGTTCCCTAAAGAGTTAGGTTCATTAATTTGTTGTGCTTAACCAAGGATTGGTCATCACTTTAAGTGAATTATAGTAAATAATTAATGCTTAAGCAAACCACTCAACAAATATATAAATGACTCTTAAATGAAATTTTCTAAAACGACGATTCATGTTTAAAGACAATTTTGAAGTGGTGATGCTTAACGAAAAGTATTTATCCAAATGTGTTATTTTATTGTCACTTAAGCAAAGTATTACTTACGCTTAAATGACGTAATGAACTAACATCTATTGAATTCTATGAAGAGAAATGATACATTGACACCCAAATTTGATCACTTTTGTTACCACCTGACGTGGCATAATCTATTTCATTAATTTTTTTTTTAAGCTGAAAAACTAAATGACAGTGGTGAAGCGGTTGGAAACGCACTCGCGCGTGTAGTCACTTGCCACTCATCACACTCCGCTAAAATTATTTTCGTTTTCGAAAAACTATCTCCTCCACTGCTTCCCCAAAGGTGCCCCCAAACCCTCCCCCGCCACTTGCCACTCATCACAAAACACTCAACCTCTTCCGCACAGAACCCTTCCTGCACACACACACCTTTTGCAAAAATTATAATTCGCAAATTTTGGAACTACATAACAGCACACAATTTTCCCACTTACTAAAATGTTGGACCCCAACAATGCACACTAAGACCAGACCCCATCTCACTTCTTGTAAACCAGTTGTAAGTTCATTTGGGGAAAGACTACCATGCAACAATTTAAAATTTATCTTGCAACCCAAGAGCAATTAAGATGTAACCCACCAAAGAGCTTTTGCACAAATTATAATTCGCGAATTTTGGAACTACATAACAACACACAATTTTTCCACTTACTAAAAGGTTGGACCCCAACAGTGCACACCAAGACCAGACCCCGTCCCACTTCTTGTAAACCAGTTGTAAGTTCATTTGGGGAAAGACTACCATGCAACAATTTTAAATTTATCTTGTAACCAAACAAACAATTAAGGTGTAACCCACCAAAGAGCATTTGCACAAATTACAATTCGCAGATTTTGGAATTACATAACAACAATTTTCCCACTTACTAAAAGGTTGGACCCCAACGGTGCACAACAAGACCAGACCTCATCCCACTTCTTGTAAACCAGTTGTAAGTTCATTTGGGAAAAAACTAACCTGCTACAATTTTATATTTATCCTGCAACCCAAGAGCAATTAAGGTGTAACCCACCAAACACCTTTTGCACAGATGATAATTGACAGATTTTGGAATTACATAACAACACACAATTCTACCCCTAACTAAAAGTGGTTATGTAGTTTGCCACTGTTATGTAGTTCCAAAATTTGCGAATTATAATTTGTGCAAAAGCTCTTTGGTGGGTTACATCTTAATTGCTCTTGGGTTGCAAGATAAATTTTAAATTGTTACATGCTAGTCTTTCCCCAAATGAACTTACACCTAGTTTAGAAGAAGTGGGATAGGGTCTGGTCTTGGTGTGCACTGTTGGGGTCCAACCTTTTTGTAAGTGGGAAAATTGTGTGTTGTTATGTAGTTCCAAAATTTGCGAATTATAATTTTTGCAAAAGCTCTTTGGTGGGTTACATCTTAATTGCTCTTGGGTTGCAAGATAAATTTAAAATTGTTGTAGGCTAGTCTTTCCCCAAATGAACTTAGACCTGGTTTAGAAGAAGTGGGATGGGGTCTAGTCTTGGTGTGCATTGTTGGGGTCCAACCTTTTTGCAAGTGGTAGAATTGTGTGTTGTTTTGGAATTCCAAAATCTGTAAATTTTAATTTGTGCAAAATATGTGTTGTGGGTTAGGGTTTCTCTAAGAGGGGTTTTGGGGTTTTGTGGCGCGGTTTCAAGAACACGTAGAGCATGGGTGTGTGTGTGTGTGCGGGAAGGGTTTTATGGGGCGGCGGTTTTGGGAAGAGGTCGAGCAGAGGTGTGTGTGTGTGCGGGAAGGGTTCTGTGCGGAAGAGGTTGAGTGTTCTGTGATGAGTGGCGAGTGGCGGGGGAGGGTTTGTGGGCACCTTTGGGGAAGCGGTGGAGCAGTGGAGGAGACAGTTTTTCGAAAACGAAAATAATTTGAGCGGAGTGTGATGAGTGGCAAGTGGCTACACGCGTGAGTGCGTCCCCAACCGCTTCACCACTGTTATTTCATTTTTCAGCTTAAAAAAAAAATAAATGAAATAGTTGATGCCATGTCAGGTGGTAACAAAAGTGGTCAAATTTGGGTGTCAATGTATCATTTCTCTTCTATGAATTATGTTTTGTACTTTAAACAATTGTATTGTAAGTGATTGTTAGGAGAAAATGTAGTAGGCATGGAAGTTCCTCAAAACTACAAGGTGGATGAATAATGAGGTAGATACGAGTCATCATATCATTGATGATGTGTAATATACAAGTTGATTAAAAAAATGCGATTATGTTTAAATATGAGTAGTTGACTCTAATTCTAATTTTAATGGGAGAAGTACAAATGAGTATGACAATATTAAAATTGAGAAGGAATCCAAGATATCATAATTATTGTTTTTTATTTGGTCAAGAAGTAAAGCAAGTTTACTTTACATCATATTCTCAAGGAGAATAAATATAGTTACATGTCATGTAAATCAAAGCATGTAGTAAAATACAATCAATTACAAATTCTAAACTCAAAGTTGCATCCCTAAATGATCATGATGCACAACAAAGACCTATAGTTATTGCAAATGATGATTTCTATCAAAATCTTGTTGACACTATTTGACCTATAAAGAAGATGTACAAGATGAGTGTGACTATTATAAGGATGATAACCATTGTGATTGAAACTATGTTGTACATTTAATATAAACTTTGTTGTAAATAGTAGATTATTATGATACAAAATATTTTCAATATCTATATAGAAATTTGGAAAATATCTTAAGAATTTTCCTAATTGTTTCAATATATTTTTATTTTTTTTCAAGAGTTTTGGTTATTACAAATAAAGATGATATCTTAGGAGCCTTGTTTTTGGTTTTTTTTTTTAATTTTCATCCCCGACATTGTTGGTGATCGTTGTTGAGGTTAGTGGTGAGACAAAAAGGTGTCTCCGACCCGCTCTTGCCACAGATAGGGTTGAGGCCTCTAGAGCACAAAGGATTTTTGTTGAAGAATCAAAGCAACACTGGCTAAATCTTTATTATCTCTTTGTTTATGTGTTTTATAATGTTTAGTATGAAAACTCTTAAAGAAGAACTAGATAATTTCAAAACAATGATTTAATCAATGATTAAGTCCTTTGAATCCTATACCCTACCCTTGAATGGTAAGAGTACATTCAATACTATTTCCCATTTATCTCAAGGTATTTGATTCTTGATTCAGGAGAAACTAATCATGTGACTCATTTTTCTAAGCTCTTTAATGAAAGAATAACTCATTACAATTACAAGTAGTGATAGTGTACCATATGTGGATATGAGAATGTAAACTTATAACACCTATAGTATTAAAGGATGTTTTGAACGTCCCACAACTGACCAATAGTCTTATCTCCATAAAAAAAGCTTACAAAAAATTTGATTTGTTCATTAACTTTTTCTTTTCTTATGTGTATTTAGGACCTTGTCACACGAAAGACAATTTTAATTACTAAGGAGTGGGTTGTATCTATTGAAATCCATGAGTCATAGTACAACAAAGGTCATAAGCCAATAACCAACATTGGAAACATGGACAAATTCCCAAGTATGGCTTCATTATGGACTCGAACACCCCCCTTTCAACCTTATTAAATCTTTGTTCCCTCATTTGGTCAATAAAATGTCTGTTGAGTCTTTCAAATGTAATATTTGTCAATTGTCAAAGCATCATTGTGAATCTTCCCATATCTAGTAAAGAGAGTACTTTTTTATTTGATTTGATATACTCTAATGTTTAGGGATCTACTTCGGAATCTATTTTTTGAGCAACATGGTTTGTTACTTTTATTGATCATCATACTCGTGTCACATGGATATACATTATGAAAAGTAAATTTTAGGTCTTTCTAATTTTTGTTGATTTTTTCGTCATGTCCAAAATCAATCTAGAAAAAATATCAAAAGAATTAGGTTTGATAATGGTATTGAATATTTGAATAAAAAATTCTCCAAGTTTTTGTCACATAATAGTATTGCTGATGAACTAACACATGTTAACACTTCCCAACAAAAATAGAATTGCATAAGGGAAAATGTGATCTTTAAGAGGTAGTTAGAGCTTCTTTTTTGTATGCCATTCTTAAAACCTAGTGGGGGAGAAGCTTTGCTAACTACTACATACCTCATTAACTAGTGACCCACTCGTATCTTAAATAATATTAGTCCCTTTTTTCTTTTGTTCCCTCCACTCTTGTAGTGTTAAGTCTACCTTGTTAGGTGTTTGGATATTCTTTTTTTTCTTCACTCTCATAATCCTAATCAAAGTAAATTAGATCCTAGACCCCTTAAATTTGTATTTGTTTATTATCCTCCTAATAAAAAATGATTCAAATGTTATCATCCTAAAAGTCATCATGTCGATATCACCATGGATTTTACACTTTAAGGGGAGAAAACACTTGAAGCAAGTGAGCTCTCCATTTTTGTCATTACCATATTTATTTTTGTAGTATACTCAAGATCCAAGTCATGATGCCACCAAAAATGGGATCTAACCAACCTACAGTGAGAAAGAAGAAATATATCAAAGAAGGCAACCCATTTTTACTCCAAAGCAAGAGAAGTTGTTTAACTTGGAGATGGGGATCCTTGAAGGTAGTAATAGAGAAGTAAGTATCATTAAAGGTTTACCTATTGTGTTGAGAAAAGGTAAAAGATTGTGTGTTGAATATCCTATTTCTCAATATGTTTGCACTGATAATCTTTCTAACATACATCAAATCTTTGTTGGCACCATTGTTGCTATAAAAATTCCTACCTCAATCCAAGAAGCCATGAGAAGTGAACATTGGACTCAAGCTATGAAAGAGGGGATGGATGCATTAAAAAGAAACTTAACATGGATGATTGTTTATAAACCAAGAGACAAAAATGCAATGTGGTGTAGATGGATATTTACCGTGAAAGACAAGGAGATGGGTTAATAGACAAGTATAAAGCCAAATTGGTTGTAAAAAGATATACTCAACATTCCTTCTTACTTAATATATTTTTATTTGAATTTTAGATCTTCAAATTTGATTCTCCATTTTTCTGTACTTGATTTTCTCAAAATTTTTTGCTTGTAATTTTTAATTTTCACTCTCTTCCATGTGATCACATCTTCATTCAATTTAACATTATTGAATTTGCTCTTTTATCAAGATCATCTTTGTAAGACTTGCGAAATTAATTAATTAAATAATTAATTAATTAATAAATGCAGGTAGTGGGAGCTTTTATGACATTTAATACTAACATGTATGACATGGAAAAGTACTAGCTCAAGTGGTTGAGAGTACTTAGACATGTTAAAAGGACTTGAACCTAAGTCCTATGTATTGCATGTATGTGTTATTTAATTTATTATTATTTTAATAATATGCTGGATCATGATGAGTGATAATATAATCCTAGATTGATAGGAATCATCATGAAACATGAATTGGTTGAATTGGTTGTGCATTTGCATTGAGATTGTATGGTTGTGAGTTTGAACCTTGGTAGATCTAAATTAAACTTTCCTTTTGCCAAATTTCTTTTTGACATGAATTTGAAGGGGCTGCACTGGAAATTGGAGTGCACAAGGGCTTGAAAAATTTCAAGACTTAAGCAAGGAAACCTGGTTAGGGGAGCTAGAATTCAATAATTGTATGCTTTAGATTAATTGCATGATGTATAACCTGTTTATGCTTGATTCCTTTTTGTTCACGTTAAATTTCTGGGTTTTTGGAACTTTTCCAGAAACCGCCTAGCGGGTGATGAACTACCGCCAAGCGACTCATTCCTTCTATGTTGAAAACTATATTTCTGAGAGGAACCGCCCGGCGGTGCGAGCTAGCTGCTAGGCGAAGCATGTCCCCCGCCAGGCGAAGCCAGGCGGTCTATAAGCAAATTTCACCTGGTGGCTCAGGAGCAGTGTCAAGCGATAATGCAGAGGCCAGACTTATGTTTTGCTTAGGTTGGATGTGTGTGGTCTACAAGGCTTTGGTGATATCTCGAAGGTCGGCTTGCTTGTGTTCCTTGAGTTGTGGCTCGGAACGTATACCTTGAGTTGTGGCTCGGGATAAGGGTTAAACATGTGGCATTCCTTGAGTTGTGGCTCAGAATGACATCTCTTGAGTTGTGGCTCGGGATGACAGATGAACACGAGGAACTCTTGAGTTGTAGCTCGGGTTGACGAGTGTTGCCGGTGTGACTGTGCGAGTTGTGGCTTGTACGGATGGGTCCAGATAGATTGCCCTCCTCAGTAATTAGCTGACGAGTTTCATAGTCTTGGGACGTTACGAATAATGTTCGTACTGGGAACTCCACCTAGCGTTACGAAGTATGGTCCGTAGCAGGTTTTCCGCACGTGCTCTACAAGTTGTGGCTTGTAGGTGTGACAACAAGATATCTTGAGATATTCGTCTAAGACATAGATCATGGATGACATGGTGGTGGCCATGTGATATGGAATCAAAGGATGGAATTCCTTTGGTGTGTTTGTATATATATATATATATATATATATATATATATATGTTGTGTATATATGTTTGTTTAATTATTAGCTCACCCTATCTGCTTGTGTTTGGCGATGATCGTGTATGCGGTACACGAGAGCAGATGATGTTTCTAGTGAATCTAATGAGGCCTAGAGCCGGAGCGAAGCTAGTATGGGAGAAAGTTTTATTAGAGTTTTTATGTTTTATGGTTTTGAAATAGTTTTGTAAACTTTATGTTCAGAACTCAGATACTATATCTAAATTTTATAAAGTATGGATTTTGGAGTAATTTCGGATGTAATAAACATTTTAATTTTCCTGCATTTTTGGGAAATGGAATTATAATAAATGATATTTAATGGTTTACTCCTATTTTATTTTATTAAATTCGTAATATCCAGACGTGATGTTACAATCTTCTTGTTAATTTTGAATTTCATGGTAGTGACATTGAACCTTTGATTAATGTTAGAATGTGGGTCTTCATCTACTTTTTTCACTTGGACATTAAACATCTTTAAGAGGTATTCATCTTCTTTTTATTTTGATTCTTCTTTCATATTTTCTTCATTTGTAGCCAATTCCTCCTCCATCAAATTCAAACCAAATCTTCTGTCTTTTATATAAACTTTGAATACTTCTAGGTTAACATATTTGATCACACAAAGTTAATTTTCAAAGGAGACCTTATAACCTTTCTCTAATATTTGTGCAACACTTAACAAATTTTGGGTAATCTCAGGAACATATAAGATACCTGAATGAGTTTTAACTGAAATTGTTCATGTACCTTTCACATCAAGTTGTTCTCTATTCCCACTTCTTACTTTGGAAATATATGATTTGTTTATCTCGTTGAAAAGTTTTCAATCATAATTCATGTAGTTTGTACAACCATTATCTATAATCCAACCTTTTATTAACTTGTTTGATGTAACACATGATGTGGTAAGAAGTAATTCCTCCTCTAATTTGTGCTTTACAATCTTGACATCTTCTTGAGGATCTTGGAATTTACATACTTTTTACATATGTTCCAATTGATTGTATTTGTGGCATTTTACATCTGGTCTCAACCAACATTTGTTGAGTTGATGATTATTTTCCTTGCAATAGGGACAAGATGGAAAAACTTATGTGTTGTTACATTTGTTCCTTTTGTTGTTTTTGAATATGAGAACATTCTCTCCAATATAAAGTAAAACACCTTCAACCGCGCGATCTTCACTCATTAATCTTCGTTGCTCTTGTGCTTGCAAGGCATGCATCACTTCTATTAAAGTAATTGTTGACAAATATTTTGTGTTTTCTAACAAAGCAATAGATGCTTCATATATCTCTAACACCATCACCATAATTTTCTCAACGAGTTTGGAATTTGAAAACTCCTTTCCCAACAATTTTATATGGCTAGTAATACCCAACAATTTGTTTGAGTATTCCTTAATAATTGTATCAGACTCTTTCAACCTTTGTAACTCAAACTCCCTTATCAAGTTTAAAACTTTCATGTATTGAATCTTCTTGTTTCCTTCATATTCTCCTTTAAAAAATAATCTCAAATTTCTTTGGGTGACTTTAAAGTTAGGATCCTGGTAAGGATAATTTGTGAAACACATGCAAACAAGCATGACTTTGCCTTTTCCTTCCTTGTCTATCCTTTTACATTTTGATTTAAGCCATGGTGGGATTTTCAAGCAACAGATCATCATCTTCCCCCACGACTTCACATAAATGTAGTCTCTCTAGATTAGTTTGTATTCTTACCACCCATAGATCATAGCTTTCACCAGTGACATATCTAAGACCTTAAGTAAGTAGAGGTAATTAGACATTATTTGGGTCTCAATCATTCAATTTTTTAAAGTAAAATTAAAGATAGCAAAATTAGGTAGGGATATATAGGATTAGGAGGGGATATTTTTTTTCCAGATATTTGGTAATAATTTTAGCAAAATCAAAGAGGGCACTTGCCCATGCTTAGCTACATGTAAGTCCACCACTAGCTTTTACCATCAAAGAGTAGAATAACGACCTGTGAGAAATTTCCTTCCATGCTACAAGCCCCGTAAGAACAATGACTCTTGATATTACTGTTGGGATTTTTTTACGAATTTTGGAAATATGAGAGACATGAAAGATAAAAGAGACATGAGAGACATGGAAGATATAAGAGATATGAGAGACATAAAAGATATATTGTAAGAAGGAACTTGTTTTATTTTAACATATATACTCTCTATATAGAGTACGAAATGTAACAAAATATCAAATATCAAAAATATATATAAATTTCTAAATAATAATTAATTTCTAAAACCAAAATGTTTCTAAAACTAGTATAAATAAAAAATATTAAATAAATATTCTCAACCTATTCCTTTCATACATGCTCTCATACATGGGACTTGCTCTCATACATGGGACTTTCCTTTCCTTATAAAAAGAGAAAAATTGGAAACTTATGGAGAAGTGAAAGGTATAAACCTAGATGTAACAAATATGCGACTGAAAAAACAATCACATAGATAATATTCTTACTATTTTGTGTATGAAGATTATACAGCAATGTTAGTTAATATTTATAATATAGAGAAAATACACAATACAAAAATTAGAAGAAGATATAAACATAAAAGGCTTCTCAATTTATTTATTTATATATATATATATATATATATATATATATATATATTGATTTAGGGACTTGAATTCCTTTATTTTAATGAAACAACAATTACAACAAATGGAGAAATTGGTATTTGGGTAGAGAGAACATAATCTAATGAACATAATTGAAATTCTTTTAACGGTTCTTTGCATTCAAAAATATCAATCCACATATAAGAGTATTCTTACAAATTATGCATATCTGTCATTCCAATTACAAACACATATTACTTCAACATGGAATTTTAAAAGTATTACCTCCTACTAGAGATGACAAATAAACTTGTCTCCATGGGTATTGTCCGAATCTGTCCCCGTTTTGACAAGGAATCCCCGCATTGACTGAGTATGGGTATGGATATATAGAATTTCCGACTTTTTCAATTGAGTATGAGGATCAGGGGTGGAGCTTTTTGGGGGCAGAGAGGGGTCCTCCCCCCAAAATGTTGATTATATATATAATATAATATAAAAATATATTTAAAATTTTTTAAATTTTTTAAATTGTAGGTAATATATATTAGAAATTAATAAAAATTAAATTTTTTATTTTTTATTTCTTTTATTTAAACATAACATTTAATGTAAATATAAAATAAAATATAAATTTAAATATAATAAAAAATAAAAATATTTAGGTTTAATTTTTCTTTTGGTCCCTGTTTTTATTTAAAAAT
>Ga0099822_1006179_pt1 | contig 15624 bp, 10 predicted proteins | sample CowpeawhiteBW_FD_76839 | JGI IMG/M metagenome (GOLD analysis project Ga0099822, IMG submission 76839) | Root nodule microbial communities of legume samples collected from California USA - Cow pea white BW | ecosystem: Host-associated > Plants > Roots > Nodule | place: USA: California | collected...
ATTCTAATTAAAATCTAAATAAACTTTAATACAATCCAAATACAAACCAAAATAAAAAAAAATACAAATTATTTATGTGTTGGATAAAAAAACAACCTAACATGACCCAAATGTAAAGCCCAACTTAATAAAAATAAATAAAAACACTTGTGTGACCCTTTTATCTGCGAGTTGGTGAGCCAACCCGGCTCACCACGGGTTCAACCCGGATGAGCCGGGTCAAAAATCAACCCGTATTGAAATTTGTAAAAAAATTTCAACCCAACCCGGTCTAAACCCGTGGTGAGCTGGGTTGGCTCGCGGGTTCCAACCTATTTTGACAGCTCTACTTTTAAGCCATAACAATTCACACGCCTCATGTGCCATTGCTCAAAATCCAGCCTCTGAACTAGACATTGTGATAGGCAAGGGAAAAAGGAGGGTATCTTGAAAGTATACTATAGGAAGAAAAATAAAGACAGTTAATTGGTTAACAGTTAGTTGTTACCAATATGAAATGAAGACTTTTTGAAAGTCTATATATTGTCATGTTAGGAAGAGTTAGGGGTGTCTTTTTGAATTGATGTTTGTGACAGGAAAACCCTGTAAGAAAGGAAAGCAATTTTGTTTGTAAGCTTTGGTTTTTACAGTGTAAAATGAAGAATACAGTGCAAGGCTTTATATTTGGTTCTTTAATTGTCTTATTCTTTCACCACTGTTTCTAGATTCCTAACAATTTAGTTGGACCTGCCGGATCAGAAAAAGGGGGGATTATGGAAAGTAGAGTGAGTTCTTTGGAAAGATTGGTTAGCGAGCAAATAAGAGTGATATCGGAGAAGAAGACAGATTTGTCTATTATCAAAGATACCTTACTATGGGACATGAAGGAGATTAAAGAACTACTTCAAGATATCAAGAAAGGAAAGAAACGTTCAGATGGAGGAGAAAAGAGAAGAGGATGACATTGATAGTAATGGATTTAATAAAGAGGAAGAACCACTTTGACCTTGGATTAAAAAAAAAAGGTGGAGTTGCCCACATTTGAAGAGAATGGCCCCCAAGATCAGACAACAAGGGCAACAATTGTTTTTGAAGTTTGGAACATCAAAGGATCAACAAGAATACACCCAGCCCTCTTTAGCATGGAAGAAAATGTTGTCCAATGGTTCAATATCTGGCAAAAAAAATTCAAGAATCCTTCTTGGGAACATTATTCTAAAGCCTTGTCTAGGAGTTTTGGGGGCAGAGAACACGGCATTTTTGAAAAGTTTGGGGACAGAGAATGCAACACCATTGTTGAAAAATGGGCAGCAATTAGACAACAAGAAAGGGTGGTTACAAGAATGGGTGCTGCATAGAAAGGCTTTTTGTGGTTACAAAATGAGAAATAGGATATTTGGTACAAGACCAAGGGTGTCAGAAGAAGAAACACTTACCCTTGACTTAGACAATTGGGGTTGTTCCTGAATCAAGTTAGGTTTTTTTGTCAAGTTTGATATTGTGTACCCTAACTCAAGAACATAGATATCCTTGTTAGGAGCAACTTTAGAGACATCCATATAAGATGTGTCGGCAAAAGTGTCAACAATACCAAGAGTAGTATCAATATGAGATGGTTCCTATATGAAAGGGACCAATGTTGATTCAAGAGATCCAAAAGAGTCAGCTTCAAAAGAACTCTCTCCCTGAAGTTGAGGACACATGTAAAAGGATTAATTTTCTTCAACAGTGACATCCATTGAAGTAAAGACTTTTGACTTGAATGATGGTAACAACAATATCCTTTTCTATGTGATACATAACCAATAAACATGCATTTAACAGCTCTAGGATGTAAGTTTCCACATAACTGACTATGAATATGAACAAATACAACTCATCCAAACACTTAACTATGAAAACTAGACAGAAAAGGAATAGATGGAAAAAAGGAAGACATGAACTCAATTGGACTCAAACCATCTAAAATCCGAGAGGGTAGTCGATTAATATGATAAACAACAATGATGATAGCCTCCCCAATAAGATTTAGGGCATTTGGAAGTGTTTGTGCCATCCCAAGGAGATGACTATTTTTTTTGGTGTATCCGCATATCAAAACGTAAACATTTGATTGACTTCTCTTATAAGGTAAAAATCATAGATTTTTCTTTCATGAGGAAAATCCATATAACATAGGTATAGTCATCAATAAAAGTGACAAACTATCGAACACTAGATATACTAGAGTTCGATGTAGGCCTCCAAACGTTAGAATGAACCAAATCAAAAGAGTGAACACTTTTTGTATTACTCGGAGGATATGTGGCATAATAATGCTTTTCAAGTTGACATATATCGCATTTAAACATTTAAACAACACAACAAATTCTTTGGAAAATATGAAAGGGAGCATAGACCTTAGAACAAAAAATGATAGATGTCCTAGATGACGGTGCATAAGCTTAATTTGTTAATGTTTTGCAACCAACATGGCATGAAGTATACTGTAAATTATTGGCATTCTTGTGTTTATATCTTCTTGGAACTATTTGGCATTTACATTCTTGTATTTTTGTGTATGTCGTTGGTATAATGGAGAATTGATAATATGATTGTACCATAAAGATGCAACTTCGGCTCCTCAATTGTTGCTTCCATCTGTTTAACTAATGCTACTCCCAGACCTCTTTGATCACGATCGTGTCTTGTATGATTTTAGTGTATGAAGTGGGTAAATACTATGTAATGGAGTGGCTTAGGGTAGCGGTCATACGAGACCCAATAGTACCTCAATAACAGCCGAAGTAGGTCCTATACTGGTGCCACCTGTGGATTCTAAAATTCCCTTTGAATAGAGACTTTAGGGTGTTTTGTAGGGCTACTTTCGGAATTTTAATGTCCAAAATTAAAATCTATAGCTGATAATAGCGAAAATGATACAAAGACTTGGATTTAGAAAGTGATGATTGATAATTCCTGTCTAGAAAACTTGAATTTGATTTTTATTAGTATTTATTTACTTGTACGTATGTTTAAGACATCCATGCCTTTTTATTGTTAATTATGTCTATTAGTAATTTTGAGTAATTTTTATCATTTTTACAAATTCATACATATATATAAAAAGAATTCAAAATAGTGGTTTTCACACTATCTGCTATCTTGCTATCTATAGGCATTGTAACAGCGCCACTATCATCTGATATGTAAAAAATTGAAGTCACAATAATCTTCAGAGTCCAATCAAATCCTACATATGTTTCTAACGTTGTATATGACTTGACCGTTTCAATGCAGGAACCTTGGAAGTCAACCCTTTTGTTGAGAGTAAAGAATGTTTTGAAAGAAAAAGAGATGCAAGAGGAGGATGATTTAACCTGAATCAATGACTACTACCAAAGAAGTAACTCTCAGCTTTTTAAATGCTACTGGTAAAGATATTATTTTTTGCCATGGTTTGATGATTTTTCTTATCATTGTTTCTGTCACTCAAAACACAGGTCGGTCCTCTGTGCATCAAATCTTTATGTGGGCAAAAATTGACAAAAATCTGTTTTTTCCAAACCTTTTAAAGGCATCATGGTACCATGTCCAGATGGTGAAAGTTCTGAGGTGCTTTTAAGAAAATTGAGCATCCAAGACACGAGAGGGTTTTGGTGAATCCGGTGTTTCTTGGTCGAAGTATTAAAATCTGTTTAAGGTGTTAAACCTCCTTGTAATATGAATACCGAACACGACACGGACACATATACTTTTTAAATATTTAATATAAAAATGAATTTAATTTATTTATATAATATTCAAAAAATGAGAAATAATGTGTATATAAGATTTGTTTCTTATTTCTATGGTCGTTATAAAAACTTATGCAATATTCTATTCCTTGTAAACCTAATTCCGAATAATTGTTTGGTGTCTTTTTCGTTCTTTCATGAGACTCCATTACATGTAGAAGACGGCAACAACTGCTTCACTGTCATATTATAAGTTTAACAATTTGCATTTCGCAAAATGACGAAAGAAAATATCACTGTTTTGTACTGATGTATGTCTATTTTTGGCTTCTGCTACTTTTCACGCCACGTTTGTTATGAATAAGTTAACAAATGATGTGTTATTGACATGTTCGGTCTTCTGTCAAATCAACAAATATTAACAAAAGAGAATAAATAACAAAGTGCCGAGGCATTTGTGTTTATGTATATATTGTTGTAATTGGAGGAACTTATCCATAATTAGCTTCTGTAGGAAGTTTCTGAATGGCGTCTATATTGTTGATTTTAGTACGTAGCGTTTAGTTTTGATACTCTTCTCAAATATCTTAAACAGAAATCTAAATGCTGATACAAAAGTTAAATTAATACTTACTGATATTAAAAAATAGACAACTTTACTATGTGTTTTTCTTTTCAGTTTCACGTTATTTTTCCAAAAAATTATTATTATCTTTATTTTTATAGTTGAAACAAGACTCAGACACGTATGTTTACGGTTTCAATAACAACGAAAAATAATAAAAATATTATTAATGTTAAAAATATTATTAAATTATATAAAATGATTATAAAAATAAGTGTAAAAAAATTGTATAATTTGACTGTAAATAATTTTTTGATATAATTAATGATTTTGTATCCTAACTTTTTGGTTAAGTTCAATTTGGTACCAAAACTTTTGGTTTGTTCAATTTAGTACCCAATTATCTAAAGAGATTCAGTTTGGTTATCTCCGTTAAGTTGGAGTTAACACCGTGTCCGTACAGGACACGTGTAAAAAATGATTTGATGTGTATATTAGAAAAAGTTATTCTAACATACATATATAAGTTGTAATTAACCAACTTAACGGAGATGACCAAATTGAATCTTTTTACATAATTAGGGTACTAAATTAAACAAACCAAAAGTATGGGTACCAAATTGAACTTAACCAAAAAGTTGGGGTACCAAATCAGTAATTATACCTAATTTTTTTATTATTAATAATTATTTTAATTTAAAAGGTGATTGTAAGATAAAATAATAAGAAATTTTATATACGTATATGTTATAGATCACTAAGGCTCTGTTCGTTTGAGGTAGAGTGATTTAGAGACGATGTGGATTGTTAAGTTCTTTACCTGTTAAGTTCTTTATCTGTTCGTTTGTCAAGTTGAGAGGAAGGTAAAGCGATGGTATGCGGGATGCACTAGGATGGTAATTTCGTCAGTGATGCGCATATTTGAATAGATTGACGGGGTTAATAACAATTTTACCCTCTTCTCTCTCTCACATGCATTGCAAAGTTGGAACCCATCCACTCATGGTGTGTGCAAGCTCAACATGGAGAGGCGGGTGTATGAGGGATCCGATCCCACTCCAATGGAAGGGATCCATGTGAAGAGAGGAAATGAGAGATCTGATCCCAACTTTAGTGGATCAGATCTGTGCCACTGAGGGATTCGATCCCAATTGAATGGATCGGATATGAGCTTTTCGAGGGATTCATTCCCTATGTCATGGAGCAAATCTATGTGCTTGGTTAATGTTGTATTTTTATTTTTGTAATATTTTTTTTTTCAAATTTAGTGGTTAAAAAAAATTATGAAATAAAAATTTATTCATACAAATATCAATTTATACTATTTATTAAACTAAGGGCAAAATGGTAATCTCATCAATACTTCTATTAAAACATATTTTTTAATCCATCACATCAATCAAATCTCTCACAAACTTTAACAAAAATTATTTCTAAATTTACTTACAATCACCTCTAAATTCATTAAAAAAAAACAATACATAATTCACTCTTAAATCAACTTAAACTCATCTAATTAGTGTCTCTCTTAAATGTTCTACCCAAATAAACACACAAACACAAATGAATATTATTACTCATGTGAATATCACTCAATGTGAATATAAAATCCCTTCGGACTACTGTTGTTACGGAGCGTGTTTTGAAACTAGATTATTTTTAAAAACTAATCAATTAATTTTTCAATTCCTCTAAAATATTGATAAAAATTGCCATAACTCAAAAGCTCAGTAAAATCGTAAGGAAATATTATTTTATAGATCTTGCCACTACATAAAAAATATATTAAATGAAATAGTCAAAGCATTTAATGTCTTCAAAATATAAAATACATTCAAAATTTAAAATTATTCATACTTTTAACAATGTTGGATCTACAATAAATTTTGTATGATTTTAATGAGTACCATAGGCACGTCATGTTTATAAAAAAAATTGAAATAAAATCATCTGTATCCATAGATTTTTAAGAATTCGAAAATTAAATCCGATTTGAAGAACTAAGTTTTTAAGAGGGGTGTTTTTCAAAAACAATGATATTTGTAGAAGTTCTTAAAATGAAATTGAAAGTTATAAATGTTAAATAGTTATTACGGGATTTATGTCATATAGTTTTTATTGAATTTTTAAGTTGGGGTGAAAATATTCAACTAAATTAACAACATTAACAAAATTGAATTACACTTTTTATTTACTTTGGTTTCTACGTATAATAAATTATTAAAATAATTTAGTTTTCACATTTATACTAAATACTCCTACAAAGTCAAAGATAGAAAGAAAGTCAAAATATTCTCCATTATCCCAACATTGTTGGTGATGCGTAAATCAAATCTGAACCATAATATTTTAATCTGGAAAAGTGGATCTCCTCCATAATATAAGTCACCAACATTAAAATAACCAAGTTCCTGAGAATCATTAAATTAAATATATCAAAGTAGCACCTTCTATTTTTTGTTTTCATTGTTAAATTTACTTAAATTACATCATCCCTTATCTTATCGTTTTCCCCATTTAAATATTATAAATATTATAGATTCCCTCCCAAGAGTTTCGGGTTGGAAGAGAGGTTGCTGGGTTATTTAAAAAATAATTTTAACAAAATTACATTAAATAATCCATTAATGTATATAATATTTATTTATATAATTTTTTTATCATATTTAAGAGGTATAATTACAGATTTAATCATCTAATTTGTTGTTCGGTTCATTTTGTTTTTTTTATTATATTTTGATTAGGGATGTTAAAAAAATTCATACCCGCGGATATCCATAAATAAAATCCGCAACGGGTAAGAAATTGATATTGAAAATGGATATCCACGCATAATGAGTATTTTTTATACCCGCTTATTAACAGGGCGGGTACATGTATCATAATATCTGTATCCGTGGATACCTGTACCTGTTATACTCTGATTTAAGTTAAAAAATATTAAAATATTAACATATTTATTTTGAATGAGTTATTTTTTATCAATTGGTTTTAAAAAATCTCCATTTATTTGTACATTATTATTCAACACTATTGAAATGGATCATTTTCACTTTGTTTGAAATTTATAAATGTTATGCATTGTATTTTTATTTGAATTTATTATTCAAATTTATTATTAAATATTAAATATTTCTTTTGTAAATACTCGTGGATACCCGTGGATATCCGTGAATATTAAGAAAAATATGCGGATATCCACACAGTTATGGGTACGAGTATGGGGTGAATATTTATCCAGTGGGTAGGTACGGGAGAGCTACTACTCGTACCCTACCCGCACCGTTGACATCCCAAATTTTGATTCAATTTAGTCCTCCGATTATCGAACAAGGTTCAATTTGATTGTCTTCATTAAATTGAAGTTAATATCCTGTCCCGTACATGCCACATGTCAATTTGTAGAATTTTTATTTTTTTTAAAATATATAAATTGTCACATATCAATCATATTACATTTGTGCCACATGACAAGTTATAGTCGTGTCACGACGTGATAATGGTAGTAGTTGTTTTTAAATTAGTTTTTATTTAACTTTTTTATTCAATTTAGTCTCTTTATTCTTTAAAACAATCCAATTTGGTCTTCTCCTATTTGAAAACAAATTAGTAATTAAACTTAATTAGAATTTCTCTTTACCTGTTAAAATAATATTTTAGAATTTATACATCAAGTCAATCCAACTAAATACTCAAATTATTTTATTTTTTACATCTTTACACTTGTAATTTTTTACACCTAAAATTCGTTATACTTGTATAAAATAAAATAATTTGAATATTTAGGTATAGTGCTTTGATGTATAAATTCAAAAAAATTATTTTAAATGTATATATAAGTTGTAATTAAACTTATTTATTTAGTTGGTCTCAAATAAGGACAAAATTAGATCGTTTTAAATAATAGGAGAACTAAATTGAACCAAACATTTATAGAGAGGAGTACATTGAAAACAACTACGACAATTACCATATGACACGACAGTAACCTGTCACGTCGTACGACGATAGCTTAACATATGACCATTTATATATATTTTTTTTAAATATAAGAATTAAAAAAATTGAAAATTTCACAAATTGTGTGTGATATGTACGGACAAAGTGTTAACTTCAATTAACGAGAACATCAAATTAAACCTTTATAAATAATTGAAAAATTAAATTGAAAAGAAAAATTAAAATGAACCAAACCAAAACAATTAGACGAGTAAATCAATAATTATAGGTATTTAAGATTTTATTTAGTTAAAATTTAACGAAATTATTTATTACACATAAGAATCTGATGCTTATGTTAAAATTTTGTTTTTGAATATTATAATTTTGGCTTGCCGGCCACACGGGCACTTGCAAGATGCAAGCACTCTTGTGCTTGAACTCATGGTGTTGGGAGGCACCATGCCTTCCATTGTAGCATAAAATGTTGAGTTCAACACAAATTCACACTCACTTCACTCTAACGAGACGCTCTTTAGTCTCTAATATTCCTTCGCTTCTCCGCCGCCGCACGCTCTTCCTTTCTCGCTCGCTCTCCTCCTCGCCTGCTAACTCTGTCAACCTCTTCTGCTCCAACCACGAGGTGGCCGTTGTTGACGGCGGAGTGATGGAGAAGGCGGCGGAGAAGGGAAAGGTGTTGAAGGTTGGTCTCATATGCGGTGGTCCTTCCGCTGAGCGTGGGATTTCCCTCAATTCGGCTCGATCACTCCTTGATCACCTGCAGGTACAGATTCTTCGGAATTCTGTTACAGTTTAATTTTGGTTTAAGCTTATCAGAGAACTACAATTCGATTATCAGAAAGTACTTCCTCGGAGAGGGACCAGGGATTTAAGCCAGATTAAGGCTCGCACCAAAGATTAATACCATAATTGGGTCAGAGGACCGAAGTTCACTGGATACCTCAAGGTCCAACTAAAGTCGAACACCTTAGCTTAGTTATCACGGTTAAAAAGTAATTGCCTATAAAAGTTAATAATCATAATATTATATAAGCATTGATCAATTAGAATTACCTTAATTATTATTTTTGAAGAAATTACAGCAAAAGTCAACCATTGTACAATTATAGGTGTTAACCAAATAGAAATCACCTTAAATATGGCTTTTGAACTAGTTATTATAAAAGTCAACTATTCTGGTCATTGAGAGACCTTGACGTTGAAACTGTAGTTGCGGACAGATTTTTGAAGAAACCTTGGTCCTATGACCTTTTTCATCATAATTAAATTGATTTATTAAACCTTGGACAGTTAAATTTAAAAATCAAACTCTTACAAGTTAATTATGCTCTTCATTTAGATTTTTGTTGTCCTATCTTGTGTTTCTTCCTGTCTATTGAATCAGAGACTAATGCAGCTGGTTACTGTGATTGTTCTTTCTTCAGTTTACTTCGAAGTTATAATTATATTCTCTGCATATTGTGTTTTAAAAGCGACTAAGAAGAAACTGTGGTAATTTAAGTATATTTATGTTGCAATTGTGAGAGAAATTTCACTTGAGTTTACTGTCTTTTCATTTCATTATTTTGGCTTGTTTTAGTTGAGGTGAGTTGTGACAGTATGTGCTAATTTGGAAAGCAGCTGAAGGTGTTGTTTTCTGTTTTAGTATCCTTATTTCTTTCATATATATCAGTCTCATTTATTTTCCTGTTGTCTGACAGGGAGACAATTTACACGTTAGTTGCTATTACATTGACTGCAATCTCAATGCGTATGCAATTTCCTCAGCTCAGGTTAGTATGATACATCTTTCCCAAAATATGCTCCATGAGCTCTCTTTCTGTCAAACTATAGCTTTTCTTACACTGATTGGTATATTGAGAAGAATTCTGATACGAATGAGGCTGAACTTATGATAAGATTAATTGGATAGAAGAAAATCTGAAAAAACTCAAGGCAAGACGAGTCACACTTTCTACAACTATATGGGGCAAAATATTAGTTGAATTAGGTTCTTCTTTAGCAACAGTCTACTCAATTCTCCCTTATCACTTTGATTAAGTTTAATAATAATATATAACTCCTGGTTAATCCCAGTAAACACAAATAAGTGAAATGTCTATTTACTGATCATCACCTCTAACTTGAAATCACCATGATCTCTCATTTGGTTTGGTTATGTCTGGTTTGTCCCATTCAAGCCATTCATTCTTCTACTTTCTATATTCTTTCCCAGGTATATTCCAACACACCTGCTGATTTTGATTTTAAACTTGAAAGGTTAGTGTACCCTTTGAAATTATGGAAAATTACAATAAATTTCTGGTGAAAGTTTCTCCAATTTAGGAATAATTAACAACACACCCGTGTGGTTAAATGTTCCCCAAATATAAATTTTTTACTAATAATTCCCTCTTCTTACTATGCCTTTTAAAGTATGGATCAAATACTCATAAAATGTTGTATGGAATAATTTACACTTAGAACCTGAGAGTAAAGATATCCCCTTCTTCAATTTGCAGCCTTGCCCAAAGTTTCCAGACTTTGTCTGACTTAGCAAAGCATCTAGCTAGAGCTGTGGACATAGTATTTCCAGTTATACATGGAAAATTTGGTGAAGATGGTGGCATTCAGGTGCAGTATATATATACACGTATATATCTGGAATTCTTTTAGGCTGCGATGAGTGTGTGTATTTGTCAGTGATATTTCTGTGCCAAATGTTAATAGGAATTGCTGGAAAGATATAATGTTCCATTTGTTGGCACGGGATCAAAGGAGTGTGTCCAAGCATTTGACAAGGTATAGGACATGTGTATTTTGTCATGTTTCTTCTCCAACATCTTTTTTTTTTTTTTCCTTCTGTTTATCGTAACTGGAATGCAGTCAGACAGTTGAGATCTAAGATTTATATTTTCCAACCTTTTCCTCTCTTGTAATCTTTTGTTGCTTAGTTTGATTTTTACTCTTCCTCTGACTTGTATTTTCCCGTAAAATTATTGTCAGCATAAAGCATCACTGGAGCTCCGGAAGCATGGATTCATAACAGTACCCAGTTTCTTAGTTCAGGTATTACAAACTGTGTATTAAACAGGCTATTGCTTCACCTTGTAATGATAATTAATTATGTGTCTCAGAAAATGTTTTTTAAATGTTAAACAATTGGATGCTTCATAATGTTCAACTATACTTTTATTGTATTAATTTTCGTCCATGTTTTATTGTTTTTTAAAGTGTTTTCTATCTTTAAAATCTATTCATCCAACTGTTCTTATTTACACACTATTTTATAATATGATGTCAATTAGGGGTATGAAACAAACAAAACAGAAGTATTGGAATGGTTTAAAAAGCACCAGCTGGACCCTGACTTGGGGAAAGTTGTGGTAAGGCATTTGATTTTAGTTCAGTCATTCTAGTTTCATAGTTAATGCATTGTGAGGGAGTTTTTTAATGCTTATTAATGTTGTGAATTTGATGCTTCAGGTAAAACCAACAAGAGGAGGGTCAAGCATTGGTGTTAGAGTTGCTTATGGTGTTAATGATTCTCTTGTAAAAGCCAATGAAATTATGTCTGAGGTATTTCAAATAAATTTTTCACTTCAATGCAAGCATAAATTTTTATAATGTGACAACTTTTATTTAAGATCTAGATTCAGTTAAAATATATTTGACTATGAATAACAATCAAGAACTAAGGAGGAATACATTTTAACTAGAAATATATTAAGGCCCTGTTTGAATAAGCTTAAGTACTTGCTTAATAATTATAATAATAATAATAAGAAGAAGAAGAAGAAGAAGAAATGTAAATATAATGAAAATTATTTTGTAAGATAAAATTAATTTATGCATTTTTCATTTATGGAGAAGTTAGCTAAAAGAGGTTCTGTAAAAGTTGAAGTGTATAAGTTGATTTGAACAAAATTAAGATGTTCCTTTTACCTTCTTATTTTCTTTTCCTATAAGTGCCAATTGAGAAGTATATCTGAGTAACAAGCTGTACATCTCTTATAATATATGTTAGACCAAATTATGCTAAAACCTCTTGAGATTTCACCCAACTGTACTTTCTTAACATTTAGAGCAATCCCCTTGTCCGGTTACATGGTTTAATTTGTTTCTTGAGTGGGTGTTTTTATAATGTATAGGGGGCTTGTTAGTGTAATATAATCAAGGGGGGTTTAATATCAGTGTAAAATAGGTAGGGGGGTTAAGAGAAATTTGATGAAACTTCAGTTGGTGTCTGTGTAAGTTGATGCTCTATAAGTTAACTTTTGGTATTGATAATTGATTTTGAATGTGATAGGGAATTGACAATAAAGTGCTGATAGAAATATTTCTTGAAGGAGGGAGTGAGTTTACAGCCATTGTCCTTGATGTAGGATCTGGTTCTGATTGCTTTCCTGTTGTACTACTTCCAACCGAGGTATGTTTTGTCTTTTCTCCCTTGACATTTCTTGTTCATTCACTTCAATTCTGTAATATTCACACTTGTTTTTGAGTATCTAAAATAAGACAGAAGAAAGTATCAGTTCCTTTTATTCAATGGACTAAAACTCTTTGAAAAACTTTAGAATAGAATGGTACTTTCTTAGGGAATGTGAATTTCACTACTCCCTCCAAATTTGAATGGAATGACCATTCAATTCAAACTGGATTGATCTGAATTCCCTTTATACATTGTCTTTTCTAAAAATGATAACGTATACTCTGCTACTACCTTGTCTTGAATTCTGCCACAACTGTCCTGCCTAATGAATGTTAGTTTTTCCAATCAACAATATATATATTTTTTTGTATTATTTAATTTCATGTACCAGTTACCTAATGTTGGTTTGGAATGGAATGAATGATCATTATTTTTTAGTACTGAATGAGACATGCTGAAGATAATGATTATTCACTTCTTTCCTTCTCATTCCATTAATCAAACTGGACCCGACTAAAATTCTCGTTTCAGAAGTATAAAATGAAGAAGAAAGTAAAAGGAATTCTTAACTTGAGCAAATGTGATTTATTAAGGTATACAGTTCAAGGCCATAAACTGGACAACTCCCGACAGAATTTAGTGATAATAGTTGGGATTGCTTGTAAATTAATCATTGTGTGGCTGCCAATGTCTATGGGAAATTACGCAAGCAATTTGTACGTGGAAATTGCTTTGGCTTTTGCCCAATAAAATTTTCACATTCCGTAGTAACATTTAGATGAAACAGGTGGAGCTTCAATTTCGTGGGGCAAATGATGTGAAAGAGAATGATGCAATATTTAATTACCGCAGGAAATACCTTCCAACCCAACAGGTCAGTAGTTGTGTGAATGTGTTCATATGCACTCAAGATATATGACACATGCTTTCTGAGCTAAAAAATTGTGCACCAAGTGACCTTATTTCTTTTCCTTCAGTTTTTTATTATTTAATTTCAGCAAGTGTTTTCTTAATCAGATGAAGCGTATATATTTGCAGGTTGCCTATCACACTCCACCACGGTTTCCTTTAGATGTCATTGAGAATATTCGCAAAGGAGCATCTCTGTTATTTCAGCAGCTTTGCCTGCAAGACTTTGCTCGAATTGATGGATGGTTTTTGCCAAATTCAGGTTCCAAGTTATCATCATCTTCAGAAAGCGAGTTTGGAAGAACTGAATCAGGTTCCATAGTATTCACTGACATTAACCTGGTGAGATGATTCTCTTCCTTGGGAATAATATGGATATCTTTAGCAGTTTTACTACTAATGTTGATTGTTCACTAGTTTGCTGAATGTTAAAATCATCACGTTTCAGATCAGTGGTATGGAACAAACCAGTTTTCTATTTCAGCAAGCTTCTAAGGTACTTCTGGATGTGTCTGCATCACATTGCTTGTATTCTATATCCACATTCCCTATATTTTCCGAAAGTATCTCTGTCATAACTATGTGTCTGTAATTGGTTTGCATTTTTCTGTGAGCAATTTTTGTTTATCTTTTGAATTGGCCGTTTAATCTCATTGTGTTATATGAAGAATGGCATTAGAGGTTATTGGTCACAGTGAAGTACCTAACAAGTTCAAAAGGAAGTTCTATCACACTGCTATACAACCAATTATTCTTTATGATAGGAAATGTTGGGCTTTAAATGGGCAATAAGAGAAAGAAAGGTGAGTGTAGTAAAAATGAATATGTTAAGCCGGATGTGTGATTACCAAAAAAATGACAAAAATTCAAAATGATTGCATAAGAGGAGATATTATTATGACACCTGTTAAGGAAAAGAATGTACAAATTTAGTTACCATGGTTTGCATGGTTGCAAGAAGGTCACTGGAAATACTAGTGAGAGAGTACATTCTAGGTTTTTAGCCCTATAAATACAGGTAGATGGAGACCAACGAAGAACATTAGAAACAATTAGAAAAGGGTATCTATGGGGAATATCCTTGAGAATTTGGTTTGTAATAAAGTCCAATGGCATTGTGTGATTCATGTCATTGATCACTTAGTAGGAAGGAGGTTGTTGTGGTTGTTTTAATCTTATGTGTTTCAGTGACATGACATTGTCTATTTCCTTTTAAGGAGATTATACCGAATCTATCTAATGTTACACATACTGAAAGCATGTTGTTATGCAAACACAGCACTGACCAGTAAAATCACTTTCAGATGATAAAATTAATTATTTTTTGTTTTTCTTATATATGCAAGGACAATTCTTATTGTTCACTACTTGAAAATGTTATATATGTTATTCAGGTTGGGTTTTCTCATACAAACATCCTCAGAAGCATTATTCATCATGCTTGCTTGAGATTTCCAAATCTTGCATCAGTTAGTGGTATAATAGGTCAACTTCCAAGCAGGTCAAAATCCTTACAACTTAACAATTCATTTTCTCACCACAAAGGAGCTCGAAAAGTTTTTGTCATTTTTGGAGGTGACACATCAGAACGACAAGTATCTCTTATGAGTGGTACAAATGTTTGGCTCAATTTGCTAGCCTTCCATGATGTAAGTGTCCACAATCAGGAAGACCTTAAAGTTACTGTACATGCTTTGGTAACTCATCTGCAGAAGATTGAGTGCGCCATCCATCTTTAAATATTTATGTTCTTAATTTTGACAACTTTTTGAGAGAAACGTATAAGCATTAGTTTGTCATTTTTGTTCTTAGTTTGTTTGAGCTATTGCATATTTACATACATTTAGAATCATCATGCAATGTGATGTAACAGATATAACACACTTATCCAGGTTCTCTTCGTTCTCTTTAAGTGGAGTAGGGGTTATTTTAGAATGTGAAATCTTTCATGAATGTGACATTTTAGTTTATTCTTTTAGCAGATAATATCTCATTTTCAGATATATATATATATATATATATATATATATATATATATATATATATATATATATATATATATATATTTTTTTTTATTTTATATA
>Ga0099822_1006180_pt1 | contig 15624 bp, 11 predicted proteins | sample CowpeawhiteBW_FD_76839 | JGI IMG/M metagenome (GOLD analysis project Ga0099822, IMG submission 76839) | Root nodule microbial communities of legume samples collected from California USA - Cow pea white BW | ecosystem: Host-associated > Plants > Roots > Nodule | place: USA: California | collected...
ATTATTTGAACCATTCTTTTATACATGTTCTAAAAAAACCACTTATATATATATATATATATATATATATATATATATATATATAACTATTTTGTTTGAAGATAAATAAATAAAAAAGATAAGGCACAATCAAATATTTTGACCAAAACTAAACAATAGGATACATCTACTTATAATTTTAAGTTAAAGAAACTTAGCATGGTACAAAATTAAATTATATTTTAAAAGTAGTATTTATGTATTTAATAAGTTGCTTTACCTGACACTATATTATTTTATAAATTTATTGAGGAAGTAAATGTAATATTAGACGATGCAAATAATTTGAAATAACAATTGATCATGTTTAAATTGAAAATAAATAGTTGTAAACTGACAAAAGTAATTAAACAAAGAAATAAATTATCATCAATATATCAAAGTTCAAACACAAACAAAATAAATAAATTTTTAGTTTAAAAAAATAAAACAAAACAATTTAAAATAGGATGAACGATCATACAACTTCAGACACAAATCATAGACTAAATTAAATATAATTCAACAATAACATAATAGACTAAATAATCATTTTAAAAAACACAGTGTCAGTGTGATACTTAATAATTATAACAAAACCACATAATATGTCTGAATTTAAGTGATGAGGTTTGATTGGTTTGGTATAAGATATAGTATTGTTGTATTTTACTTCAAAATTATGTGTATACTTATTTATTAAAATGTCCATCATATTTAAACATAAGAGTAGTAATCTCTCTGTATTACACCCATTACAACACTAATTAATAAAAGGTTAAATATGTTTTTGGTCCCTCAAGTTTTAGTAAATTTTGGAATTAGTCCCTCATCAAAATTTTATACCAATTTAGTCCCTCATCTTTCAAAATGCGTGAATTTAGTTCTTTTAACCAAATTTTGTTAAGTTTATTTGACGTTTCAAACACATTAGTATTTAAGTTAACATTGAAACAAAAATGTGTCAAACAGTGTAAATAATTTAAATACTATCATGAAATGCGCTTGAAACGTCAAAAAAACTTAACAAAATTTAGTTAAAAGGACTAAATTCACGCATTTTGAAAGATGAAGGACTAAATTGATCAAAAATTTTGATGAGGAACTAATTCCAATTTTCGCTAAAACTTGAGGGACAAAAACATATTTAACCCATTAATAAATAAACAGAGTGTCTAACAAAAAACAGAGTAATGAATGATGGAGGTGATGAACTGCAAATAACCTATTTAATACTATATTTATTATTTTTTAACAATCGCGTTATTATGTTATCCGTTTAAAGTTAAAACAACTCACTGCAAAGTTCACATCCATGGATTCAATCTAATCCAACGGAGTCAGAACAGACTGTTCCAGTACGACACGAAAATGACGAAAGGAACCCTTGCGGCGTCGTATTTGCTATTTATCTCCTTTTATTTATTTACTTTTTGTATTTCATCTTCTCTCCAAACCCAAATTATTGTTAAGACTCTTTTACTTCTCATTCAGCTCTTTCGTTGGAGAAAAGCCTGTCACCGGAAAACTCACCTCAGCCTTTGAGGTTTGCGATTCCGGTTCCCGTTCCACCGCGCTCCTTTCACACATGTATTAAACTATTCAATTTCTCCCTTAATTTTGCCTTTATTCTGGAAAATATCCCTAATTATTTCCTCCAAGGTTCGTTGGTATTGGTCGTTTTGTTTGTGGGAAATTTACTTTTCTGTACTTCAATTGCAGAGTATATGGGGAAAACCAGGTGGTTGATATTGATTACCCTTTTGTGTTTGTTTGCATTCTCTAATGGCAGAGGTAAGAGTTTACTCGTGTGTTAATGTTATTGTAGGGTTTACGATATTGTTTTTATTTTTTTGTGTCTTTTTTCTATCTTTAAATTCATTTAATTGTTTAGTTTTGTGTGTACTGTGGGTCATTCACGTCTGTAGTGCAATCATGCAATTCCCTTTCCATTTGCAGGGCTAAAGTCTGGGCATAAAAATCATCCTTACGAATACAATCATACTCTTGCTACAATATTAGTGGAATATGCTTCTGCGGTGAGTTTTACTTCCATGGGAATTATACATGTTCAAACTTTAAGATGTATGTAGGCAGAGCATTTATAATTGGTAGTGTGTATTGTTTGTATTCTAATTTTTTGACGGAATTGGAGGATCAGTCATGGCTTTTGGAATTGGTATCGTGATTTAACTTTCGTATTTTAACTCCATATCTCTTTTCAAGTGGTTTTAGACCAGTATTATGTATTATCGCTTTGATTAGAAGTCTGATATGGATTTGTCATTCTTTATAAATTTTGAATTGACAAGTATTGGAGACGGCTTTAATTCAGCTACTTTCTTTTATTGATAAACAAACTCAATGAATTCATATCTGCTTTGCACAACAAAGAATTGAGGTGCCGATCCTGATGGAGATACTCCCCATCTTGGTCAGGCTACGATCAAAATAGGTCAAAGTGGGACTTAGAATTTAGCTAATTTCACTTACCCAATGTAGTGAATCTGAAGTTTCGTTACACGCATTAGCCAATGTGTTTTTGTGCTTTGGGAATTCTGTATGAACTATATAAAGGGCTGATGCAGGTTTGGTTCTTGCAGGTATACTTGTCAGATTTAACAGAACTTTTTACATGGACGTGCACCAGGTGTGATGGCTTGACCAAGGTGATGATACTATGAATAATGATTTTAACTGGACATGTTCACTTGTGTCATGGATGCTTTGAATTATTTATGCTCTAGTGTCCTACTAATCTGTTTGTTCGTTTAAATTATTTGGTCTAAAGATCTTTAAAATGGAAACAGGGATTTGACATGATAGAGTTAGTTGTTGATGTCGAGCATTGCTTACAGGTGGGTGAAGTCTCATCGTAGAAAAAAATATTCCAAAATTTTGTTCGAGTATACTTTGTTTTTATATAATTGTCACTACCTATTGTAGGCATTTGTTGGAGTGGCCGAGGATCCTCATGCCATTATCATTGCATTCAGAGGAACAAATGAACATAGGTGAACTTTCTTACCAGATTAAATTTTACTTATATGGAATTGTGGGCCCACAACTGTATAGGCAGCATTAAAATGGATCTATAATTGTGCAATGTTATATGTGATGCCTAGACACAGATGCTGTTATGTTTTAGAAACAAGAATTTTTTGCTTATAAGTGTGAATTTTGTGTAATGCTCATATATACTGATATGAATACATGGATGCATATGTAGTTGTTAGACAAGAAAATGCATTTAACTTGATTTATTTACTGCACGTGCAATGTATTATTGGCACAATTGTGTCTTCAATAATGAAAGCATAGGTGGTTTTGTTTTGATATTTATGTGTAGCAACATTCCTTAGTTTTGAAATACTGTAGATGGTCATGCCTATGACCAATATTGTCCGAGTACATTATAGATTGCTGTCTCTAAAGTTACATGTGGTCTCATATGTTTATGTCTGGGCAGCATAACATGTGAAAAAAAATGCTTGGTATGTTTGATAGCCTGTAAATATTGATTTTTGTTTCTTAAGAGAACGTATGTTCACTTATGTTGTTGATCTTTGAGAGTATAAGAGTGCATAGTTCATCTAAAGAGAAAGCCAATAATTTTCCTATAGAGAAAAATATGGCCATAAACACATGTAAGATGGAAAATAGTTCCAAGTCTTTCAGCTGTTTGGCTCACTTTTGGGACGACTCCATTTATTTTTGAACTGATTTCTTTGTAACCACTTTTAAACAGCTTGCAGAATTGGATTGAAGATTTATACTGGAAGCAGCATGATATAAATTATCCTGGCATGGGTGATGCAATGGTGTGTAAAAGTTCGCCTTGTGTAATTCTCTGTATTGGTGTCAGTTTTGATATATTTATATAACCGTATCCAGGTTCACCGTGGTTTTTACACTGCATACCACAACACAACAATACGTCCTGCAATTTTGGATGCTATAGAAAGGGCAAAGAAGTTTTATGGAGATATTCAAATTATAGTGACAGGGCATTCAATGGGAGGGGCAATGGCTTCATTTTGTGGTCTTGATTTGACGGTAATTATAATTTAATTTTCTTTGCACCACACACCAAGCTTTATGGTCTCAATCCCCTTTCAATTTTTTTCACCATTATTGTTGTCTAAATTTCACCTCTGGCAGGGACTGAGTTTCTTGTAGAATTATCATATTTGTGGAGCATTTTATTTTTTAATTTTAAAATTTATATAGGTGGTTCTAGGCTTGGGTAAAAGTGGAGTGTTATATTATGCATTCGGCAGTTAATTTATAAACTTGTCAGTTCATTTATGTTTTGGATCAATAATATTAGAACAATTATCTTTTGATGAGAAAATGACAAAAACTTTCATTATATTCGTATAGTACTAATTTGGTCATGTGAGAAGAAGGCCAGCATAAACTCTAATTAAAATAATTTATAAAAGGAGATCAAGTGGAAGATACTACAAGGAGTTAAAAGCCTAAAAGCTTCTGGAGAAACCATTATATGAAGGCTTTGCTGTAAAGCTTTCTTTTTTGAAAATTTGGCATTTCAATAAATTACACTGTAATCATTTGAATTCTGTTCTGTATAACCCCAGAAACCTATTCAGATTAGCATCCAAAGTTCAAACTTCAAATTTGTGTTATTTTTTTTTTTTTCAATTTTTAAGATTTCCCTATTTTGTTGGGATAGAATAGTTACTCTTTTTTTTTTTTTCATTCTTACATTCTTACAGGTAAATAAAAATGAAAAAAATGTCCAAGTTATGACATTTGGACAACCTCGTGTTGGAAATGCTGTTTTTGCTTCTCTTTACAGCGAACTAGTTCCATGTACAGTTCGAGTCACAAATGACCATGATATTGTACCGCATTTGCCTCCATACTATTATTATTTACCGCAGAAGACATACCACCATTTCCCCAGAGAGGTAAGTCATGACATAATGAAATGATGAAGTTTGTATAATAAACCTGTTAGATTGTTTTTAAATTAATGTATGTTTGTCTGCATGTTTATGGAAAGCTACGACCACGTCATCTGCTGTATGTCCTTTGGCCACCATTAGATATTTTTGTGAATATTGGAATTTGGAAATGCTTTTCATTTCTGTTTATTTGTTTTTATCGTTCAAGAAGCTGAGAAGTTACGGACTGCAGGTATGGCTTTATAACATTGGATTAGGTAGCCTTGTATACAGCGTGGAGAAGATTTGTGATGGATCTGGCGAGGATCCGACTTGCAGCAGGTTAGTCTATTTGATCTGTCATAAAGCTGACGAAAACGTATATGAAAAATTTGCCGCTGTATGGCTGTGAAAAATTTGCCGATGCAATGCCGATTTGGCTATTTTATGCAGGTCAGTAACTGGGAATAGCATTGCTGATCATTTGGTCTATTATGGCGTAGACATGGGATCAGATGACCCTAGTTCATGCAGAATTGTTATGAATCCTTCTACTCAGGATGCTAGCATCAAAGATTCAAGAGGAAACATAGTCTTATCCAGAGATCTTGCTACCCCTCTCATCAAATTGAGCGGAGAGAATGACAATCAGAAAAATCCTATCAATGTCGATTGAAATTGGCTGTGAATATCTCTTACATATGATAGGCACCAGAGGTTTGCCCCGGGACATTAAACTTCAGATTTCTTAACGGTCCACGCAGCTGAACAGTTTTATTGAAATTGACTAGGGCTGTAAGGAATTTGTACATTATTGGAATCTTGTATATATGCATCCTAGCATCCTTGTATATATAATTAGTAATTCTTCATACTTTGACAATTGTATAATTTCACTTTCAAATTCCACTGATTTCAACCCTTATTTGGGTGATAATTCTTTTACCCATTGTGGTTTCCAAAGTTTAATTTTACACCTTTATTTAAACTTCTATTCACATTTTTTTGGCCTATTCCATTTTATCTCCTTACCATTTCTTTGTCTATTAGGCTTTTCCCTTTTATCTTTTGTTTGGAGACAGTATTTTTTATCAACCACTTTAAATACTTTGCGGATTTAGTTGGACGTTGGCCGTAATCACAATCAGAACACAACATAAACACGTAAAAGTCAAATATGGTGCATTTTTTTTTCTCATTCGCTCTAAAATTAAGTTTAAGATAATAGTTTTAAAAACAAAAATAAAAGCTATTTGATATATTTAATATTGAGTTTAAGAAAATGACGAGGAGAATGAGTTATGAACAGTTCATTTTGCCTTGAATGTGAATTTGGTGTGATCGGTATAAAATACTCTTTTAAATTCTTTCGCCTAATGGGTTTTATAAATGGCTAAATCCTTTTCTCTTTTCATTAAATTATAAAAATGCTTAATTTGAGGTTTTTCATAAATTATTTTAAAAAAATATATTTTTCATATATTGCATTTGACCCAACTATTTTGTCCCACGAGGATTCCAAATTTTTGTCTCAAAAGATATCGAGGTAAATAAATATCAAATTTTGGTATTTGATTAAGATGTTATTTGTTTGCATACTTTGTGAATTTAGAGATGATCGTAAAAGAAAAGGTTGGATATATATTTTGTATGATCTTACAAATTTAGTTTAAGTAGAATTTTTTTCAAGATTCTTATTAGTTTTAAGTTTCTCTTCTGGTCTTAAAGTATTATTAGAGGTTAAAATTTAAGTCTCAGAGAGTATTCCCAATCGAGAATTTTCATAATATTTCACAAATGGTAACAATATTTATATCTCAAGTCGGTTAAAATAATATAATCAAGATTAATCAACACATTTGAAATATCGTTCATTTTGGAGTTTAAAACTCCTATTACAATTTTATCATTAAAAATTAAAGAAAGAAAATATATTTAAATTATTCTTAATCTTAAATTCTAAACTATAAATATCGGTATACTAAAACAATTTATTTATATTTTACTTTTATTATTAGAGTAACTTTTTTATAAGTGATTTTTTTTTTTCTATCATAACAACTAATATATTTTCCACTATAGGAATATCTGTCTGTCGGGTTAATACATGTAACATATTGAGAGTGACGAAATGCACAAGAAAAAGTTAGATGCCAAAAGTTAAGAAACAAATTAATATATAGTAAATGTAAGAAATTCCATTTTTATAAATATTTACTCTATTTGAATTTTTAAGAAATTTGACGATAATATAAGTGTAGGGACTACTTAGATTGTTACACTTTTTCTGTCCTCTTTATTCGCACTTATACAATTATTTTTCCTTTTTTTGTGCATTTTTATTTATAATAACTAAGTTATTAGTCTCCAAAGTTGTATAGTTTATTACTTATTTTCCCACATTTTGTTAGAGGAACTGAAACTAAAGATCCAAAAGAGAAATCATTTATAGGATGATTTTGTTCCTTCAGTTATGTTCATTTTCAATTTAAAATGATTAAATATGTCTTTTTTTTTTCATACTAACGATCCATGTCTTTGTTTATTTTTCCTACTTTTATATGATTTGATTGAGACAGTATGAAACACAAAGAAGAAATCTCTTTCTCATAAGAAGAACACGAAGAAGAGACATCGATGATTTGAGATGTTTATCGTTAGGGTTTAGTGATGAAAAAAATAATGGGTTGTGTTGTGTATGTGTAATTAGATGAGACAGAATTCGCTATTTTTGTAGGTATGCTATAATTGTAGCTTCACAACTACTTGCATATACTGATGGAAGAAAACGACAAAATTTAATAGCTGGTTACAGTTAGAAACTGCTTTAGTAATTGCCCTTCGATTTAGGTACTAGCTTCAATAAAATCTAGAGAAAATAGTTAGGAAAAAATATTTATTACAGTTTTATTATTGACTAAGTTTATTGAAATAAGTTAATTCAATAAATATATAAAAAAATGTTAAATATGTTTTTGTTCCTTAACTTTCGAGTTAGTACATTCGAAACTTAAATTAATTTAGTCTTTCATATTTTGAAATACATAAATTTAGATTTTTTAATTAAATTTTATTAAATTTATTTGACATTTCAAACACGTTTCATAATAATATTTGACTTAATATTAAAGCGAAAATATATCAAACAATATAAACAACTCAAATACAATCTTGAAATACTTACAAAACATCAAATAACCCATCAAAATTTGATTAAAATAATTAAATTTATGTATTTCAAAAAATAAAAGACTAGATTGATCAAAATTTTTAAAATAAACTAATTTTAAAATTCATTAAAAATGAAGGAACAGAAATATATTTAAGAAAATAAAATTGTTTCGCAACATACAATAATCTTTATCTTGAAAATTGGATTTTTAAAAGTAAAGTTTAAACTACTTGTATATGACATCACTCGCCAACACTTTACGTTATGATAGATTTGTTTCTTACGTGGAAAGAACATGCCTACATATATGCATTGAACTTGGCCAAAAACTTGGATTATTTTCGGCCATGATCGAGTTCCAATGCAGAATTAAGTGGAGATGCTTATTATTATTGCCCATCATGTTGGGTAACTTATTCTATTAATATTTGATAATTATAACCAATATTCTTATAAATTAAAAACTATTTTCTTAAAATCATTTTCACTTTTATAACTTAAAAGAATTTGACATTTCATACCTGAGTTGGATGTATCATCATGGTACTGCAACTGCTGTTAAATTGTTCCAAAGACACTGAAACATAACATAACATGACACATCATAACACAACACAACAGAATAAAACGGTTTTGATGGTTGGTTTTGGAAGATCCAACGGTCAGATTTCTCTGGGTTAATTATTGCTGACACTCATCATCTTCTCTTTCCGCCATGCCGATCCTTCCCACCATCACCACCTTATCCTCTCTCTTCGCAAGTGGATACATTTTATTTTATTCCTTACCCATTTTTGTAGCCAAAGATTTATTCTTTTTCTTTTTTTTTTCATTAAAAAATTACACCGTATCGTAACAGTAATAATAACAAGAACAGCAATGACTTGCTCCTTCTTTCTCTTTCTTTCTCAATATCAAGACAAGCCAAAACCAACATCATCAAAAACAGAATCTTCCCAATTGCAGAAACCCCCCTCTCAGCCTTCTCTTCACCCTCTCTTTTCCAAAACTCATGGAACGTTCTGTCCTTGAACGTCTTGATTTTGGGAAGATGGGATACGGGTACCTCATCTTATTCTTTCATTGGGTTTTGAATCTCACCATTTCAGATAAAACCTACACAAAGTTTCTTAGATGATGTTTCTATTGTTGTCGATCAAAATTGAAGTTTTTCTTGTTAATTCGTGTAGTTCTTTAATCCAAGCTTTTCATGTCATGGATTATCGAAGTAAAAATCGATTTTTTATTTGAGAAAATAGCACAAAAACATCCAAGGAACTAAGTTTTGTCCTTTGATGATGTTGGTGGGGTTTTGTAGGTGCAAGCATTACAGAAGAAGATGCAGGATTCGAGCTCCATGTTGCAATGAGCTCTACTCTTGCCGTCATTGTCATAACGACGCAACGGTATTCTTGTTCAACCCCTTCGGTTTTTTTTTTTCTGGGTTTCATTTCAAAAATCTTATCTTTTTTTCTTCTATCTGACATGGGTCTGACTCATCAGAGCATGCTGAGCAAACCTCTCGATCGCCACGAACTCGTTCGCCAGGATGTTGAACATGTAAGTTTCCAACTTTATTGTCGTTTTCCACACTGCCTTCGTTGTTGTTGTGACATTAACACGAAATGATGGTGATATGGTTTTTTCATTGTGATGCCGTTTCAGGTTGTTTGTTCAGTTTGCGATACAGAGCAGCCAGTGTGTATCTAATACCTATTCCCAGTTTGATTTGGAACTGTATGTTTTTCTTTCTTTTTTTGGTGATATTGGTTTTCCTCTGTTATTTCTTTTGAAGGTTGCCCAAGTTTGTACGAACTGCGGTGTCAGAATGGGAGAATATTTTTGCAGCATCTGCAAATTCTTCGATGATGAGGTAAGGGGTCACTGAATGAATCTGTAGTATATGATTAAATTTTTAATTTTGCCTCATTAATATGATTGTTTTACTTTTACATTGGTTTCTTCGTGTATCTTGGAGATGAACATGTTTGAGATATGGAATTTGGTTTTTACTTCTATGGCTTGTGATTGTTAATCCTAGTGTTTTCCATTACACACTATGCAGACCGGGAAAGAACATTTTCATTGTGATGATTGTGGGATATGCAGGTGCGTTGGCTGTTTGTTTGAATAAATCCTCCCATATGTGCTAAGTCATCCAACTTTATGACATGCTACTAATTTTGGTGATGAATTTTGGAACAGAGTTGGTGGTCGTGAGAATTTTTTCCACTGCAAGAAGTGTGGTATGCATTCATTATCACATTACCATTGCTTCTCTTTGGAATCTTGAGTCATATCTAATAATCAATCACACATTAGTTACTAAATTTTTTAACAAATCAATTGCTGAATACTACTAACAGGGTCTTGCTATTCAAATGGTCTGCGGGATAATCATTTGTGTGTGGAAAACTCCATGAGGCATCATTGTCCCATTTGTTATGAGGTGCGTGCTTTGTTCCCCTCTTTCATTGTTTCATTTCTTCAATCAAAGAACGATTTTTTACTTTTGTGTCGTTAGAAATACAAAAGGGTCTTGCTTCTGACATGGCTTCTTTTTGTTTGTATAGTACCTTTTTGACTCATTGAAAGACACTGCTGTTATGAAATGTGGCCACACAATGCATTCTGAATGTTACCACGAGATGATAAAGCGTGACCAGTGAGAATTAACCATTCAACAATTCTTTGTTCTACATAACAATATCTATGCCTAATCATTGAATTGACTTGGTAATATAAATGGATCAGGTATTGTTGTCCCATATGCTCCAAGTCTGTAATTGACATGTCTAGGACATGGAAGAGAATCGATGAAGAGGTAGTTGGTTAAATTTAACCCTATAATGCTTTCTTTTCACTTGTTTTGTTGGCTTTTATGATGTGCAATTATCTGGTAAAGCTTATTTACATGAAAGAAATGATCTGCAATAATGATTTCTCACTTTTTTCTTGGTATATTAGATTGAAGCAACTGTCATGCCTGAGGACTATCAGAACAGAAAGGTAGATTTTTACTCATGTTGAATACATGCTACTTCTATTTATCTTCATTTGATTGCTTTCTGTGAAAATCTACAAATTAGGCATGAAACTTGCTTTTTAAGTATGAATACACCTTTTATAGACATGCTTATATATATCATGGTTCTATCAGAAGATTTAGAAAACTAAGCAGCATCCATTTCAGGTTTGGATACTCTGTAATGACTGCAACGACACAACTGAAGTTTACTTCCACATCATTGGGCATAAATGTGGTCACTGCAACTCATACAATACTCGTGCAATAGCTCCTCCTGTTCTTCCTCAATGACTAGATTCTTTTGATTTTGGAGACAGATCTTTTGATTTATGGCTCAATTATTGTAGAGCCTCATTTGATTCATCATCATCATCATCAAGATTAATGATGTATTGTGGCCTAAATTTTCTTGGTCTAGTGGTAATGTTATGAGCCACTAATTGGTCTGATACAAACATGTGTATATAGGGCAATGTGTTTGAACATCCCGAGTTGCTAGTAATTGTGCTTGCCAGTGATGTATTGAAGTAGGGGAATTGATTGTTTTTGTGTTATTGAACTGAATTTATTCATCACAATATTGATAGTAAGCGTGCTTGTCTTGCCATTATTGAATCTAATCAACACAACTCAATATGGTTTCTTCATTGCATGAATCATTTACCTTCCTTGTAATTGATTGTTATGTTGCTTCCTCAAGATTATTTTACAGAGGATTTGTGTGTGAAGATACTGTTCATTTATCCGTAAGAACAATCTCTTCCACCTTTGTACACGAGTTAATCTACATAAATCCTCAATAATGCAGAAAACAATACAATTTTTAGTGGTTAAGTTTGGTTGCTTCTGTGATGTTATATGAATCTTGTTTTTCTTGTGTTATGAGAACCATGATACTGGTACTGTCAATTGAATCTTGCTTGCTCTTTTTACTGCTCTACAATTTTTTTCAAAAATATGTTTCTATAGTTTTTTTCCGAATATTTCAATCACAAATCACCTTTTTTTAGGGAGCTCCCTCCCCTTAATTTTTTTAAGTGAAAATGGATTTTTAATATACTGAAATGACAAATATAGAAAGTTAAGAAGGTTTTTGCTAACATGCACTAATAAGCTATGTGATACAAACCCATCAAACATTCTTAAAGAAGTTTTTAACACGCATCACAGTGAAATCTATGACTTGGGGTGACACCAAACTAACATCAATTCTCACTCGTGGAATATATAATAAAGTAATGGATAAGTAATTAACCAAACTTATTGATTTAGTAAAGACCCCAAGACACCTTAACTAGGTAGTTTGTTTAAGTCTGAAAAGTTGAGGAAGCAGAAGCAGCAAGAGGAATGTTATCGATCCAAGGAGTGATATGAAAAGAGAAGCAGCAACTTGGTCACAAAATTTGCCAAATATATTGCACACTTTGTTCCAATGAACATGTGAGTTTCCTTGCAAGCCAAGTAGGCCAACTGCAATGGCAGCTCCATTGCTAGAGAAGAGCAAAGCCACCATTAATGTGTCGAACACAGTGATCACTGTCTCCATCCCTTTACGCCTGTTTCCAAGTCTCAACAACAGAGACAATGCTGCATATGCACATGCCATTGCATTTGCCCCCACAAAGTACCTAATACATGAAACTTGTGTCAATTGCATTTGCCATATTTCTGGTATTTCAATACAATAAATAATGTGATACATACAGATAAAAAAATGAAGTTTGCAATATTTGTTTAGCGGTATGAGAGTTGATGGTTAGTCTTTGTGATCGGCTCATACAAGTCCAATATAGTCTGTGTATTAAAGTTTTTTCGGACGAAGAGTTCAGATAGATATGTTCTTGTATAATGTACCTAATGATGGGTAATAGATTTTAAAATGAAATTATATGCAGTATGGTTTAGGTCAAATAGAACTGCTAAGATTATTTATGGGTACAACATGCTTTGGCAGAAACATTTTGGATATTATTTTTATAACAATCATTAACTCATTCCTCTCTCTTCAACATTATTCGCTTTCAGTATGGGCGTTTTTAACGTGTCAAACACCTAACCTAATCAACTTCGATGTCAATTTTCTTCCATCTGTTTTATTTGTATTCTAGTGTTTCTGTCTTCTCTGTAATTCCTAGAGAGAACACGTTTTTAGTTTTAGATATTGTTACAAATTTTCAATCATCTTGCACTACTAATCAAACGACACGGAATTTTAAAAAAATCATAATATTTTCTTAAATTCTTCATAATATTTGTAGACAGAATATATAATATTTGGTTGCTTCAATGAATTTGATTCACTGCTATTTTATCTACACAACTTTGATCTATCTATTAATTTGACAGACAAGCTTCAACAAAAATATCAGTATTATCCTCTTCAATCAACATGTAAGAACATTCATGCTAACAATACACTGTTGTATAAGGGTGCTTCTACAATTAAAACAGTAAGAAATCAACAAATTCAAATTTCAACAGCAACAATATTTAATTACTAACATTTTCTAATCCACTAAGTGCAGTGTAATTGGCATTGTTGGAATGAAGATTAACAGAAGAAAACACAAGACAGAAAAAAGTGAGGAATGAAAGAACATACACAAATGCAGACAAGTAATGCCACTTAGCAGCAACAGGAACATACAAAGGTGGCATAGATTCCACAAATTTGATTGGCACAATAGCTGTTTGTTTATCTGCCCCAATGACAACAGAAGCCACAAGAGTGAGTAGAATGGCAAAAAGCCTCAAAAACAAATCACAAGTTCTCACTACTGATCCACACCATCCTTTGGCATTGCCCTCACTCCCTTCCATTACATTCAAACTACCCTTTCTCTGACCCTCCATTCTAGTAACAAAAATGAAGCCTTGTGGTGAAGTGTTGGCCAAAGGGAAAATATATGACTTTAAATAGTGTGGGAAAAGGGAAGTTGGTAATGTTACTGATAAAAGGGGTATGAGGGTTTCATTCATTTATCCCATACAGTTTGTGTGGAATGGCAATTAAGGCGTGGAAAAGTATGCACATTTGTGACAGCATGGAAGAGTCACCATGCATAGCAAGAATTGAATTGATGCATTTATTACATATGTACTTGTATAACTCTACACTCCGCAAAATTTGATTTGTTTAATGTCAAATGGACAATCAACAGATGTTAGTACATTAAAAAAGGATTTTATATATTTTAAACAATCAGTGTGATCTTACGGCTGCACTATGAAGGTTGTCCTGACCAAGATATATCAAAATCATCTTGGCTTAAATGTATAAAACTTTACACAATTGGTAGGTTGTCCTGATCAAGATGTGTCAGAACCATTTTAGACTAGATATATCAGGACTATTTTGGAATAGATGCATGAGGACTCAAATTTGTATACATAAGAGAATTTGGAGTGTTTCTTAAGTTTTCAAAAGTGAGCTTTTAAGATTGGGTTATCTTTCATTTGTTTAAGCATAGTTTAGAATGTGTTCAAATTGATTTTAACACTATGCATTAGGTTGAAGTGGTTCTAAAATTTTGTAAGAATCATTTTTCAAAACTGAGAAATAGTTATTTTCATACATGACAAAACTCATGCGTAGTAACTTTGCTAAATCATGACTAAGTTGCATCATATTGCTACAAAAACGTAGGGCAACAGTTGCACACGCTACACTCCAAATCAGAAAAGCTTTGTCGAATGGTGACAATATTCATCCATCACCATGCATCATCTTGATGCTAAAGTATAAGACAACAGTTCCACACACCATGTGTGCCACTCTGATTATATTAATACCACTACCTTTAAATATGGCCATAATATATGTTCATATATGATATGACTTGTTAACTTCAAATAAAAGGTTTAGTTTTTTTCTATTTCATCAAACTATATATGTATCATATTTATAGATTATAACGTAAGCATGTTATTCATTTAATTGGTGTGTGAAAGATTGTGGGTTCTTTTGTTGCTTCTGGGGACGAGGATCTAAAAGTCCTAAAGCCTCTTTTGATGTCAAATGAAAAACTGAACAATGCAAAAACGACACTTGGTATGTAAAAATTAGATGCATTACTATGATTTTGTCGAATCCGTTTAGTTATTTCTCTTTCTCAACAACATCATTTATGAGTATTCTTATTCATTTTTTTTTTTGTTTTGTTTTCTGGCTCAAACATGCACGTCACAGATTATGATAAGAAGATGGTCCTTCAAGCAAACGATATTTCATTCGAAAGCATTGATGAGCATGGGCAGAGGTGGATGAACATCACCCATCCTTACAAATTCCACTCACTCACAAGTTCCGTGTTTGCTTTTAAATATTATATAATATTATTTCTTAAATTCAATTAAATTTCAAATTCCTTATATCCCCAAAATGGTTAAATTAAAATCAATAAATCATGGGTTTTTTTTTTTTTTTTATGTAATTGCTGGATCACCCCCACCTAAAAAAAGGGGGTATTATATATTGGGCCCAGGGGGGAAGAAAG
>Ga0099822_1006181_pt1 | contig 15624 bp, 3 predicted proteins | sample CowpeawhiteBW_FD_76839 | JGI IMG/M metagenome (GOLD analysis project Ga0099822, IMG submission 76839) | Root nodule microbial communities of legume samples collected from California USA - Cow pea white BW | ecosystem: Host-associated > Plants > Roots > Nodule | place: USA: California | collected...
ATATATATATATATATATATATATATATATATATATATATATATATATATATATATATTTAACTTACAGATTTATATCATATATTAAAAATAAATAATATTTAGAAATAAATTAACTTAAAAAATTAATCTTTTAACAAATATATATATATATATATATATATATATATATATATATATATATATATATATATATATTTATATATGATATAAAACTTTGTGGACATCCATAGTGCAAATTTGTTTTAAACCACAATTTGTTTTCTTTGATTTTGTGATATAGTGATTTAAAAGTCCAAAAAATGTTAATATTTTTACTTAAGATAAAGTTTTAATAATTATTATATTTTGTTAAATTAATTAATTATTAGGTTTTACAAAAAAAAATATGTTAAGACAAGTATTTATTTACTAATCGGATGTGGATATTCGTTGTGTTATTGTAAACGAATCTCAATTTTAAAGTCGATGTGAATATATACAAATCATGACATTTTTTTTCATTTAAATAATTTTTTACTTTTGATATATTATTTTAGATATATTAATATTTATTTATTAGTTTAGTTTAAGTAAATAATTTTTTTTTTTTACATTATCATATTTAAAAATAATAATAAGAAAACGCAGGATGTGGACATCCGTATACTGTTAAAAACATATATCATTTTAAAGTCGGATGTACACGTTCGTAAGCCATCACATTTTATTTTTGAATTTTTAATTTAAATAACTTTTGACCTTTGATATATATATTTTTTGATATAAAATTATTTATTTTGTGATTTAGTTGTTTATTTTGTACATATTTGTAATTATAATAAATTACTTTTTTTACCTTGTTAATTTAATTAATTATTAGATTTGGACAAAAAGAAACCAAATATTGATATCCGTAACTCAAGACATTCGCAACTCATTTGTGTCAAGAGCATAGACCGGATGTTGACATTCACAACTCATTTGTGTGAACCGGATGTTGACATTCGCAACTCATTTGTGTGAACTGGTGACATCCCTGTAACTTTAAATCAGAATGCACACCCCTAACTAGGAAAAGAAATGTAAATGGGATGTCGAGATTCGCAATTCATTTTCTTGAACTGGATGTCAACGTCTGTATTGGACAATTTCAGAGAAAAATTTGAATTTATGGATCTCTACTTCCGCAGTTTCTCAAAACAGGTTCAAAATGACTCATTTACTGATTTAAACATGGATCGATTGCACAGATAATGCATTCAAAGCATTTACTGGTTGAAAGGATTAATTACGTGAAGAATAACTTAACTGCTTGAAAGTAGGGTTGAAAGGATGTGAAGTTGGACTGCTACTGCTGCGATCGATCTGGAGTGTTGAGGCTGCAGAGAAGAGACAAGGGACCAGGTCAAATGGGATTCAAAATATTGGAGGTGCAGAAAGTGGGCTGTTGTAATAAATATAAGTGAGAGAAAATTCACTGGTTAATCTTTACTTTTTACTGTGAGGGTAAAGCAAAATTAATAATGTTTTTGGAGATACAAGAGAAACTATTGGAGGTGCAAAAAGAAACCCCATTTGATAAATCCTATACTACTCAAACTCATACCTGGGTATACATTAAATGACTCGCTTTTTCCTTAACCCATGCTAAATCAATTTAGATGGGTTGGATTAAATCATAGCTACTATTTTATTAATCAATTCAATAGTAAAAAAATGTGTCCATTTATTTCTCATGTGAAACAACTCAATCATTTATTCTAAATTGTCTTCCAATCTTACACCAAAGTAACATCTAAATAAGAATATTGTTGAAAATTGACTTACTAAGCATAAAGTCGTTTGATGGTAGATATGTCTGTGCATTGTTAGTGTAATTGTCTAACCCAATTGAGTAAAATGCATTTAATCATGAGTATTTGGTATTCGTATCTCATTTACCAGTAAAGAGCATTTGATAGTAATATCTCATTTATTCTGAAAAATTATCAGGTAAAGAACATATTGTACAACCCAATTATGTCTACTACTATGCAGGATGTCCATTGTTGTTTTGTGTCTAGTGTTAAGTGTCAAACACATCTTAGACATGATTCACAGAGAGTTGGTTATTTTTGTATTAGATAAATAAACACCTAGGGTAAAACATGATATAAGAAAGTCCATATCAATTACAAAACACAACAATTCTGTCATGTGGTCTCTTCCTTTGAAAAAATGAAAGTTTTACTAACAAATTTACCAAGTCAGGGTATGCAAATTAAACACATTCAACAAAAACTTTGTTTACAAAGAACACGAACACAATAAGCAAGATGGTTCGATGAAGTTCACGCATATCTTATTTCTTCGTTGGTTTTTCAAATTTGTTATATATATATATATATATATATATATATATATATATATATATATATATATATATATATTTTTATTAAAAAAATTATTTATTTATTTATTTTTTTTTTTTTGTACAGAAATTTATAACACATAATATATATATATTTTTTTTTATATATAATGTGTCTACGCGTTTTATTTTATTATAAATGTTATATATATATATATATATATATATATATATATATATATATATATATATATATATATATGATCCTGTAGGAAATATTCCATTATGACTGGTTTCTTCCAGTTTTGACTTAAATGCGAGCAAGCAAAGAGGTACGTATTGCACAACCAGTTACTCAAATAAGGTATATTATATTTTCTCTGACGCGGTGAGAAGTTGACTTACTTTCAGCGGGTGCAGGTGCGAGAACTGTAATCACAAAAGTCAAGCTTTGGAAGAGGTTAGACAAGTAAAAATTAGAGGATATAAATGTAACCTGTATCAACATATTCATGTAATTCGTCCTCAAGCTATGACAGCGATTCTTAAGAAATGATAGTTGGCTCAATACTATCCTTCATGTATATTAGAATTGGTATAGAATCAAAAAGATTCCCCATTCCTTAGATATGTTGAATCTTAAGAACTAACTGTCGAACTTCATGATATAATGACTTAATAGATTAGCTTTTATTTTTAACCCTCCATATAGGAGTCCAAAACAAATTCCACAAACTAACCCTCTTTTTCTTATTCGATTTTTATATTTCAGCCAGAAAAATAAGAAATATGAAACTGACACTGAAGTATGGATAAAATAGATTATACTGTCCATCAAACCTTCACCAGCAATAAATAGATTATACAAAATGAAGTATGGAACTAAATAAATCTATATAATTATACTAAAGTACGCTCATTTGTTTAATTATTGTATTTTCTTACGATTATTAGCATCTAATTTTATGCATTATTTAGTTTTAATGCGTTTACATACATCATATCTGTAGAAGAAAGTAAGATTGAGAGAGAGAGAGAGAGAGAGAGAGAGAAAGAAAGAGAGAGCAAAGCGATGGATGGACCTGACAAGTAAGTGGAAGTGTTAGGCCTGTTGAGTAAAAGCTGAGTGGTCAATTTACACGCCATTAAGCATACAGGGCTTAACCAGCACCCCTAAATATTACCCAATTCCATCCAAGACACATACCTCAAACTTACGATTATACGCAACTGATCAGCGGCTAAAAGAATCAAAAAGGCCAATATTCATAATTGTCGACAATATCTCGGCCTCTTCAATCGGTTACAGGCACCAACCACTCCTGCTTTTCGCAAAGGTACTCCCAGACGTGTCCCAAATCAGAATCAGAATTGAAAAAGAAAAGAAAAGGGTGGGGCCAGCGTGAAAAAGAAGTGAGGTAAAAAAAAAAAAGATGCTCTCTAAATCTAGCCAAATTCAATGCCCACATTAAGGCAATTGAGGAAAGCAGAGCTCGTAAATACGCAGCGGCAAGTTTCAGCATGCGGAGATGCCATCTAAATCAAGCCAACCTCAATCCCCACATTAGCCAACATTGTCCAAACCAGAACCTGGTAATTAATCATGGCAAGTTTCAGCATGCAGCAGACTTAGTTCAGTAATAATAAATCAACATTTGCAGCACCCTTAGATGGCGTGGAGAAATCTGGCAGCTTGAAACTAAAGATTTTTTTACCACATCATGAAATGGTTTGGTTTGGTTTGGTTTGTTCCAGTATCACCTGCACTCATCGTAATGATGTCTCTATTTTCATTTTGTCATGAAGGGTGACAACCAAGTTATGGGCGTCATCAAGCAGCTTCCAAACATCAAGGTGTCCAGCCATGCCATTGCATTCCTTAATGATCTCGTCCATGCTGCTGTACTTCTCAATGATCAACTTTCTCCTTTGAAGAACTGATGCTGCTATTGCGTAAAGCAATAAATCGTCTGTTGGTGGAGCTCGCTGCCTGATTCTGCTCCATGCAGATTTCCCAATACCTGCTCGGATTGCTGCTTGATCTGCCCACATTACTTCCCAAAGGCAAAGAGTCTGCTCAAATGTCAACTCCCTTCTAAACAATACCACCACCATCCTATACACAAAAAAGCAATCCTCGGCCTGCAGCTTCTGCAAATGCCTAAACAGGTGGCCATCCTTGAACTTGATAATTTTTGCAACTATATCAAGTTGCCTCCGAATACCCACCTCATCAAGCCTGAAATTTTGCCGAGCCTTCCTCATGAATCCAACAAAACACCAGAAAGCCTCGTGATCTTCTGGTATAACACTAACTATAGGAGATAGCAAATCACTCATACCCTGGCAGTATCCGATTTCAGGGTCGTATAAAGCATATGCTTCAAGGATTGCAACCAGTCGAGCAGCATGAAAGATTCTGCTGGCATCCAGGTGACCATAATCCTTCAATCCAACAGCCTCAGCAGAACGATGTGCCCTACAGTCCGGTACCACAGCTTGAGAAGGGGAGTATGGCATCCATTCCCCATTCGCCCGTACTGCATCAAGTCGGATGATCCGTTGCCAGGTGGCAAAATCTTCATTAGTCCATAGTTTTGACGGAGCTTGCATTACAGAGGGAGAAGAATTATCCTTGGGAGTCTTGGAATTGTTGTCTTCCTGGCCATCATCAGAAGGAAATGTCTGAATTATCTCAGGACCTTCTGAGGAGTCTGAATCAGTGGAATCAGTATCCAGTGCAGAGTTATCAGTATTGCTGACGTTTGGAACATCATCTCCTTCCAACAGGGCACTAGATGGATCATCTGAATATTCAGCATCTGGACTATGTTCCTCACTGGAAAGAGATTCTCTTGCACTTGTTGCATCTTCTGAACTAGGAGAACCATAATCTTGAAGAAGACTTCCACCATCCCCTTCATAGCTGATTTCCCCTATTTCATTTAACTTAAAGCTCCCATTATTGTGCTTTAGCAGTTGCCGGCACTGTCTGCGAAATTTCTCATACTCCTTTCTGCATTTAAAGATTTAGAATTAAACTGAAAAAGCAGACGAGGGAAGTACACAAAAAATAAAAGTTTTAAATACTGCAAAAACATGGTGGATCCATTATATATACTTTACCTATTTTGAGTTCTAATAGCATCTCTTTCTTCTTTAGTACTGTCCAAGTCATAGCTGTATAAATGAATATGTAATCAGTAACCATAGTAGAGTTCATCTAAATTAATAACTTAATAAATATGGAAAAAAACATGAAAAAGATGAAAAAGACGTAAATAAAGAAGCCCATAAATATCATTTCCGATGCATAAGATGAAACAAAGAAAAAAGTTTGTACTACTACAGATAAGAGATGATTAAGGTTCTTCACAACCAAGCTGCAACACAGTACTAAATATTTTAACCAGGAGCAAGATATTTCAAATCACATCGTGTAACAGCATGTCCATTTTTGTATATCATGCCAGTGCATAATCCAAATTTCCTAGATCCCAGACAAGTAAAAGAAGTAACAATAAGCATCATTTACAAATTATAAATGAAGCATAAAAGATAGCATGCTTACACTCCGAGTAGGAATGGCCAAACTTCAGCTCTAATACTAGGATCTACACCCTGCATCAGATATTTATGCATAATCAAGTTCAAGGAGAAAAGGCCAACCAAAGAATTTAAAATTTAAACAATCAGATTAGTGAACTCACTCCACTGCGAACTCTTTTCAGGAACTTAATTCCACCATCCCGAATTCTCCCATCTTGGGTAAACAAGCTTTTCCATTGCCGAGGTGAAAGTACATGTTTCCTTTTCCTACGCGACCACGGTGATTTAAGACGACCTCTGAAAATTATGCCACAAGGATATTCTCATTACTATTGCTTGCATTTGAATTTTAGATCAGAGAGAAATAAAGGAAGTCATCAAGTAAGATATTCAGGGAGTGACAAGGTACATAAAAATATACTCTTCCAGATTAACAGCAAATCACAGCACTGCAGTATAATAGATAATTTTTTCCAACTCAACTGTGGCTTCTTTCCCCAAGGAGCAGGCGTATACAAGTTTCAGTATTTTAAAATCACAAAAATTATGTGCAAGATACATGACGCCAAAACAATAAAATCCATTCAGCACTAAAAGCCGTCAATTTCAAAGTTAATTTTATAATATGCAGCAATAATTTTACACTAGAGAATGAACTTATCAAGTTGGAGAAATCCCAGTCCACTTAAACAAAGGAGTTTCTGTGCAATGCGATGTTCAGTACTGACTTGAATAATATTACATATTTGTCGCTGTGTACAGCTAAATTTACAAAACACAGCCTTGGAAAATTAAACAGTTGGTTCCAAAATCCAATGAGATTACGACATCGAAATTTTCTGTTTAAATTTTTAACTTTAGCAGTGATGAAGTAAGGAAATATGGGCATGCAATTAAGAAAAATGAAGCGTATCCTGGACATATAAAAGTTGTACTTGAAGATTTGATCACTTCAACATCCCTCAGATATATATCTAGATTAAAACTTCAAAATTGTAAACCTTCTTAGATTTAATTTGGTCATGAAATATACTTTTTCAGTCTCAAATGAACCGCACTCCTTAACATAAACTAGCACAGATCCTCCTTTATAGCTCAGGAAAAACCATACAAGACAAACGGGGGTTTTGATGTCCGATCAAGATCACCATCTAGTACCGGTTTTTCACCTACAATTGATTTGACACGGGAAAAGAAATAGGAGGATAAACAGTTCGAGGGAAGAAGAAAGAAACTTTATATTAAAGAAATCTACTACATAAACAACAAAAAAGCTCCAGCAAAACCAAAAGAGAGATCTGTCTCCTTCCCACTACCTTGTCCTCCTCAACCCTACTTCCCCTTTCAAAGACAAATCAGGATTTCCTTTTTTTTTTAATTATGACAAACATTGTTGCAATTCGAACAAATGAGCGATTCAACAAGTAAACACACAATAAGACCGAAATGCTGCTGAACAAAGAGACCCAAAAACAGAAACGCAACACACACAAGCTGATCAGCCTAAGCGGACACTGATAGCAACACTGGGATGCGCAGAAGTGGAGATCTGGCACGAAATAAACAAAAAAGTAATAGAAATCTCAGCACTGAATAAAAACAGTTTAAAAAATGAACAGAGAGCAGCACAATGAAGAAGAGAAACTCACCGATCAGAGGACGAACAAGAAGCAGGTGAGGAAGCAGTGACAACGAAAAGAACCGATCGCAAATGGATCCACGACGAGGAGGTCGACGACGATTGCGACGACGACGACGAAGGAGAGGAGTTCGAGGACGACGGCTGCGAATTGAGACTTCGTCTAAGGGGATTCATCTATAAATTCCTTCTATGTACACTTTTTCGTGTTTAGTTTTCCCTAATAGTGTAACTAAATCGGAATCGAAAACAGTATCCTCTAGCTAGGGTTTTTGCGATTGCGAGGACGCTCTCTAATTCGCTCATTCGAGTCACCTACTACCACCGCAGAATACGGCGGGGACAAGAGCAAAGCCGGCGATGGCTATGAAGAGCACCGCCGGAGTTACCACCGCCGGAGACATTGACACCAACCCGGCGGTACCGGTGACGAAGTGAGTGTCGCTGGTGGCGTTGAAGTGAGTGGACGTGACCATGGAGAGTGAAAGTACAAGAATACCCTTCCCTTGGTAGTTCGCTCCTGAAACTGCTTGAGAACCGAAACTAGTTTGAGAGAAAGAAGAGAAGAGAAGAGAGTAGAGTCTCTCTCACACCACACCAAAGCAAAGAGAGTATCAAGGGAGAGAGAAAGGACTGAAATGGAAATAAATAGAAAAAATTGAAAGAAAGAAAGAAAGGAAGACTGGTAGAGTAGGGAAAGAAAACGAAGCAGAATCTAATCTAATATGCTTTTGGGGGGAGAAGGGTGCAAGTGCCAAAACGCTGCCGTTTCTCTCTCCCCTTATATCACATCATTCAAACTTTCGAACTAACTAACTAATCTCAATCTTCTCCTTCGTTAAAGCTCCCAACTTTCAATTAACTAATTTAATTAATAATTAACAAAATCAGAAATTATGCCAACAACATTTATTAATAAATTGCCTTCCAATCTAATCTAATCATGGGTCAATACCTTTATTTCCAGTAAAGCTATTAAATGTTGCAGACCTATACTTCCGTAATATAGCTAATTTCTTTGGCCTTTTCCAAAAGTTATCATCTCTTTTTCCTTTATACTGTTCAATTAAAAATTTTATTTTCATCCGTAAAATAACTATCACTGAAAAAACACTTCATTAAATATAATTCACACTGCTGTAAACAAAGAGAATTATGAAATTTGGTCTCATATTAATTAGGAAGGAAACGCGTAATTATCTATGTGAATCGCATTATAATAATTAAATTGAATTTAATCATGGTAATTCAAGTTTCTGTCTCAAGTCACATGTTCGTGGTTTTTAAAAATTCCACTATATAAACGATTCTGCTTAAAATATCACCATGGCATGTGCTGTTAAATACTTTTTTTTTGTACAACAGGGTTTTTACATAATTGGCAGTTGAAATAAAGTGTTCATATTTGTATTGTAAATTATTGACTTTGAAGATATTAATGAACAATCATTTTAATTAAATTTAATTTTACTAAACTAATAACAATTATTTAAATATGAAATTTATTTAGAGAAAATATTATTACAAAGTGAATTTAATCCTGACATATCATAACGTATGGTCAACGTGAGTTAAGTTTAAGTTTAATTTTTTTCATTATCATATTGTAACAATCCAAATTTTAATATATATATATATATATATATATATATATATAAATAACTTAAAAGATAAATGGAGTATAATTAATATAATTATTCTAAAAGATAATATATATCATCATATAAATTAACTTTTATTATAAGTCTTCGGTAATTTTCTTCGGCACTTATGCTACAACTATTATTTGCGTCTATTTTTACTTTCGTATTGATATACAATTACCGTTAAAAAAAATAAGATAATGATGTTTTGATCCACTTTTAATCCACTACTCTAATCACTCTTCAATTATTTATTATTTTGATTATTTTAAGAGATGTGATGATCTAAAAGTGATAAAAGTGTTGAGTTAAAAATGAATTAAAATATCACTATTCAAAGAAATAAATCAAAAACAGAGAAAAAATGAGCAAAGACAAGGATAAGTTAATGTATTTAAAAGAAGAAACTCAATAAAAATAATAATAATAACTTCTAACAAAGATTATAAAACCAAAATTTTGTATATTTAAAAGCATTGATCCCTAGTTAATCTTTCTTATTTGTCCTTCAGATATATTTCTTCAAATCCACATGAGTCCAAATTAAAAAAAAAAAAAATGCATCAATTCAATAGAGCAAGCACACTCAAACATTTTCTACTAATTTCACAAACATATCCTTTACATGTACAACATTCCAAAGCAATTTAATCATATCAAAACACGTTAATAAAATTTCATATCAATTCTTTAATATCCAACACAATAAGTTTTCAATAATTATATAAATGAAAATTCAATGCATCACATCATTTTGTTGGAATTTGTAGGGCTTTTAAAAATATGAGAGATATAAGATAGATGAGAGATATATGTGATATGTTATACGGAGGAACATATTTTTGTATTTTATTGATATACTCTATATATAGAACAAAATATAACAAATATTAAGTATAAAATATTTAAAATATTTCACTCTAAATCTAAAATAATAACTAATTTCTAAAACTGAAATCTATCTCTAAAACTGAAATATTTTCTAAAAACTAATTTAAATAAAAAAGATATTAAGTAATATTATCGGCGCATTTCAATCCACACACTAAAATTCTATCTATTAATACCATTTGTATAATATAACACTGTTTAGCATATCAAAACACATTACAAATGAAGGTATCACACAGGATTTCACTTGCTTCAGAGTCACTACATTCTCATTCTTTATAAATACATAAGTCAAACAATAACCCAACCCTCTCAATAGTATTTATATTGTGCTTTGCCACATTACTCAATAAAAACCAGAATAAGAATTATCTCATTCTTTCCAGACTTTCACAATTCTAACATTAGTTTTTCTTTACCAATTCAACATCCAAACAGTTTTTCTTTACCTCTGATCTATCAATCACAATCACAAATAAACCTTTTATCTAACGAGATTTGTTAAATATACTATGTTATCTACTATTGAATTATTATTAATGTCTTATTTCACATATAAGATATAAATAATTCAACAAAAAGAAAATTATTTAAAATCTCACATATATTATATATAAGATTAATATAGTCAATCCAGAAGAATTAAACTTTAAACCCATTTTTTAATTATTATATAAATTCAATTAAATTACATAAGAGATTTTTTATTTAATCTTGTTTTATAGGTGTGATTTTCAAATAGTTATCTAAAACTATGCTCTTAGATTAGTCTGAGGGGCGTTTGTGCTTTAATGAATCATTTAAGTTTAGTTCAGATGAAGTTGATTTTTTTCTCCGAAAAACTCTTTCACAACCATTGAAAATGAAGTTCTAAAAAGTTAAAGAAAAAAAAAAAAACTCAGTATAATCAACACAATATACCTTCATACTGATTTTGAATACTATTGTCTGAGTGATCTTCCTTTTTGAACGACTAACATTTATAATCGAATAAACTACATAGACTATCTTGAGAATTTATGAAATTACGTAATTTCCTTCGTTTTTTATTCTCTTAATTATTTTAAAAATATTATTGACACATCATTTATACACTACAACAATCCTCTATTTAATTGAAAAATAATACAGTTTATATTTTTTACAAAGAATACTACTGTAAATATTAACAAAAAATAATATTCGTCTAACCTCAAGGAATCTCAAAAATAAACAGTGCCCTTTTCTTAACTCGTAGTCTTACATTAAGTTGGAATAAAGAATAGATTTTTGTTTTCGTATACAATTAAGAGTCTGATATCTAATTTTCAAAGTTTATGATTATTCAATAATAAAAATTTTCAACTGATAATAATAAATCTATATTTCATGTTTCTAAAATATGATCTTACTTTGGTGGAAGCATTGATTAAGACAACATGTTTATAGTAATTACAGATTAGTAAACTGATATTGACATCTAATATCCGGTCAAAAGCAGGTTGAACTTATGTGCATAACTCCACCGACTTGTGCGTAACACAAGCCAGACTTTTTCTCATTTTTCAATCGAAAATTTAAATGTTAATACAATTGATTATCAATTATTCATTTTAAAAAAATTTAAAATTTCTAAAGTGAATTACTTATTTTAGAAAAATGGAATTTCTAAGATGGATCTATTAGCGATGGAAGCAGGCCTGAACTTGTTTGGTAGGGTTCCTTGAACCGAGGATTTTGTAAGTTTTTAAATAAATAAAAAAAAAATGAGAAAAGAACAAGCATAATTGTCAACTAAGTAACTAACAACTGACGTTGAATTGTGTATATGAAAAAAATTTATAGAAATATCAGTCAACAAAATCAGGCGCAGTGATTAAAGCATCGAAAAAGAAAAAAGGAAAAATAAATAAATATATTTAAGTAAAGTTATTAACCTATTTCTTAAACAAAATTCAGATATATTTAATTTAAAATGTCACACATTAACACAAATTCTCTCAGAAAGCAGAAGTTATTATTTTTATATAAACCTGAAATGTTTTTCGTGTGATCATAAATTTTAATTATTTTTCGTATGAAGTTTGTTGCATTCAACTGATATAGGCGCATTGCAGACGGAAACTAAACCTTTGGTAATAGGCATTAATTTCCTAAAGTATATCAATACGACCGGAGTTGGAGTTTTTTTTTTTCGGATGTTTAAATTAAACAAATATCATATTTGAACAATTTTATATTCTGGGAAATTTCGTTTGGTAGAACAATTCAGTAATTTGAAATGGAGAAAAATGTATTTAAATATAAAAAGCAAGAGAAGAATGTATTTGTTGAAAATCTCAAGATTTTTAGTGTGGTTTTTCTTTTGTTTTGTTGGAGGCTGAGAGTGTGGTACTTGAGATGATATGATACTTGGTATCGATGTGGGCTCCATTGGTTTCGAAGTTTATTGTTTTGCCATCAATTCGAACTTTGAGATCCGACAATGGGCAATATAAAAAGTCTACCAAAATGATATGTGTTGCCTTCCATAATTTATCACACACACTATTTGCAGTTCCATTGCTGCTATAGAGGCTTTTGTTTCTTCGGCCACAACACAGTTCAGCATTGTCATCATGAATAACCAGCTTTGAAAATAACACGTTTTGCCTTTTAATGCACAGATATTTGGCTGATGTATCCCTTGTTTTGTGCTTTATAAACACCCAACAGTGTCTGTTAAAAAAATGAGAAGTAAAGAAAGAAAGAAAGGAACAATCTTCTGAGGCCCATATGTTTTACCTTTTGAATATTTCCTGTTATATAGGTCTTTTTCATCATCTACCACAATGATGAAAGAGATTCCATAAAATAAACAGTGAGTCCAATCCAAGGAGAGGTTTGTCTTCTGTGGGATAATGACAACACCAACATGCCAAAGGTGTGTCCTGAGTATTGAACCCTAATTACAACATTGCACTCTCTGTTATCACAAAGTATGGCCTTAATTATGTGAAGTGATTGCAGTCAAAACTGCTAATCATGAAGTGTTTGTATTGGGTTTTAAGCAAGTCCCGTCCTTGATTGTGACTTCTCCGTAGTGGTATGGTGAAAGGAAAATTTAATTGGGTTTTCACCATACTACACAAACAAAAAAGTGGGTTTTCACCTAAGCTTCATTATTGGATGTAATTAACTTTCACAACCTTGTGAGTACAATTTTACATCATGCTTCTCTTCTATTCACCCTTGCTTCTGAACCTCACCAATTTGGCCTGATGTGAAATTAATAGAACTGTAGATGGTCAAATTGTGTGGCACATGGATAAAGCTGGGATGAATGGTACTCCTATTAACAGAATGTGCTATATTTGCAGAGTCTTTTTTACCAAGCATGCCCTAAACTGACATTTAATGCAAAAAAGTGTGTGGAGGTAGGGGGCAAAAATGAACTAAAACTACTAAATCAAGCATAACATTATCTTCTTGAACTAATCATTCAATTTGATTGCAAATTGCAATAAAACAAATGTTGTCGTTTTAGAAAATGGATGCAGGATTAGAAACCCAAGTATACTTTGCATTGTACGAAAACCAATGCCATGTAAAACCACAAAAGAAACATAGAACGTTGTGTGAAAACTTTTAAAGTATGATGGGTGAGGCAAGAGTACACTGTTTGCATCCCCCAAAAATTGAATTGCCCATGTGGTTTGAGTACGTTTCTTGCTTATAGTAAGTGCTAAGGCAAATAAGCATAATTAAGTTCCCCCATGGTGGCACGCATTTTAATATCAGACTTCTTGTAATTGAGATTAATTATAACACAAGAAGATTTTAAATTACTTGTACCAAAATCAAATTTACCTAACTTTAAATCAAATGAACCTTTATTCATCTTAGAAGCCACAAGTTTGAGAAGAATATTCTTGGAGTAACTGTTCAGTCTAACAAAGTATGTGTGTATCCAAGGTTTTCTCATGGTGTTCACGATGAGAATTCAAAAATCAAGTATCTATAAATGTGTCTACGGTTAAAACATCCCTTTCAACCGTAAAGTCAAGAAGACAATTTAGTACATGTCATGGGTAGATCCTTCGCTTATAAACTGAAATAATAAATGAATAATTAAAAAATAAAAATTATGAACTGTGAACTGAGTGCATCACTAAAAAGAAGCAATAAATTAAATGGGTTGAACTAAAACAGAAAAACTAAAGTCCTAAACTCTGTTTTGGGTTACTTAACTCAGGAATCAAACAATATAATGAGGTGTTGATGGGTTTGAGTGGGCCAACACCAAGTGTCCTTTCACCACGATCTATGTAATGTATGCAAAAGTTGTGGTAGCTTGGGACCTTGTCATGCTTGAGACAACAACTAAAGACTAAAAATTAAAAAATGACAAGAGCTAAAAGAACTCAAAGAATCCGATTCAATGGCCCAGACAAGTTTACTCTCTAGAGTGATGGTTGGTGTATTTGCTCACAGGGTAGGGAAGCACCCAGGTTTATTGTGATGCTGACTTCTAGGCTGTCTTATTTTATTTTATTTTATGTTTTTTCATCTGGCAAGTTTTGCTTCTGAACATGAATATGAAGAAAAGCTTCCTTTAATCAAAAGGCCGTTTGCAGGAATATGCAAATAAAATCATGCATCAGGTGTTAATTTATCATTGATTAGTTCTTTCTTACCTTCACTTTTCAGCCCAGTAAATGCTTCCATAATTCATATATCCTCACGCCTGTTGCAGCAAGCCGCGTCCTCATAATATGGTAGCGTCTCACATACACAAAATACAACACGCAAGGTAGCAAAAAGCTCCACGTGGAAGTACCAAGAACCGGGTAGGGGTCAACACATGATGGCACTGATTGTGGGAGAGGACAATAATAAAGACCATTAACGTGAAGTGATTATTTGATTCATTTCAACGACAACGACAGAAAAGTGGCATTTAAATCGAATGAACCCGTCCGTTGAGAGGGTGGGGTTGGTGCACATTATTGATTGGAAATTTGTGGAGAAGAAATGAGATATTTTGAAGCAACATAACTTAATATTCCCTTTATTCTCACCAATGAGTAACGATCCGTCCAATGCTAACTGTCACTGGGAATAGGAAATCAACACTTCTCTTACACAAAAACTCAACATTGCAAAGTTAAAAATAACTAGCACAACATAAAGATCAACTGGCTTAGCTGCTGCATCTATAGCTTTGAGGCTGCGTCTTTGTCTAAGAACCATTTCAACTCCCCTTCAGGGGAAACCAATGCAACAGGAAGCTTAACAGGATTTTCAGATTTTCCTAACGCAGAGTGAATTGCATCTGCTTCAGTCTTGCCAGTCACCACAAGCGCTGCGTAAGCACATGCATTAATCACTGGAAAGGTGAGAGTTATTCTCTCCGGAGGTGGTTTGGGGGAGTCCTTGATGAAGGTTACCCATCTTTTATTCTCCTGCACAAGAGGATGCCCTGGGAATAAAGAAGCTACGTGGCCATCAGGGCCCATGCCCAGCAGAATGAGATCAAATTTTGGAAATCCACTGGTCGGTGATAAAGTAATCACATTTTTATCGACCAATTCTTTGATACGTCTCTCATAG